>Ga0181398_1000194_pt1 | contig 18409 bp, 10 predicted proteins | sample 21SPOviralmetaG_FD_130127 | JGI IMG/M metagenome (GOLD analysis project Ga0181398, IMG submission 130127) | Marine viral communities from the oligotrophic San Pedro Time Series (SPOT) site, San Pedro Channel, CA, USA - 21 SPOT_SRF_2011-04-29 | ecosystem: Environmental > Aquatic > Marine > Strait...
ATGCCACAGATAGCTACTCCAGTAGGATTATTAGAGCCACATAAAATACAAGCAGCTCTAGCAGAATCAATCTTAATACAAGATAGTCCTTATATACCTGATTGGGCATTAGCTGTTGAATTATTAATTCTAGTGATAACAGTAACTTTTGTCTGGTTATGTATAAATATTTTTGGAATGACGGCAGGAATAACATTGACCAGTCTATTATTTTTTTCAACAATATTTTTTGGACATTGGTTTATTCAACGTGGAGTCTTAATTGATGTAAGTTGGACTTTAATATCACAATTTATTACAGCTTCTATAGGTTTTTATCTTAGATTTAGAGAACAATATAAATTAAGACAACAAGTAAAAAAACAATTTGGTAAATATCTTGACCCTAGAATGGTTAAAAAATTACAAGATAATCCAGAACTTTGTAAAGTAAATGGTAATAGAGTTAATTGCAGCATTATATTTACAGACCTTAGAGGATTTACTAGTTTATCTGAATCAGTAGAACCTGAAATGGTTACATACATTATGAATAATGTATTAGATGTACAAGTTAAAGCAGCTAATAAATATTTTGGATGTACTGATAAGTTTATTGGTGATGCAGGTATGTTTCATTGGAATACAATAATTCCACAAGATGACCATCATAATTTAGCTTTACAAGCAGCACAAGAAATAGAAAAAAATATAGACCAGTTAAATATTAAATTTAAAGAAGAAGGTATACCTGAGATAGCAATAGGTATTGGAGTTAATAGCGGTATTTGTATTGCAGGTAACTTTGGAGCTACTGATAGATTTGCATTTTCTCTTATAGGCGACCCATGTAATGTTGCTGCAAGATTAGAATCAAGTACCAAAGTTGCAGGTGTAGGAACATTAATAGGCGAAGAAACTGCCAAAAAGTCTAAATTTAAGTTAAAATTATTAGAACCAATAGAGGTTAAAGGCAAGTCTAAACCATTACAGGTATATACATGGGGAAACGATGAGTAAAGTTTTAATTGGAATAATAGTAGTTTTAGGATTAAGTAGCTATTTGTTATGGAATGAAAACTCTAAACTCTCTGCTCTTAATCAAGCTTTTGAATTAAGAAACCAAGAACAAAAATTAGCAATAGAATCATTACAAAATGACTTTGCTTTACAAACAGAAGGTTTATTAGAAATACAAGCACGCAACCAAGAAATACAACAAGAAATGTCAAGGTATCTTGACATATTTAAACGTCACGATTTAACCAGATTAGCAGCAGCTAAACCTGGACTAATACAACCTAGAATAAATAAAGGAACTAAAGATGTATTTGATAGCATTGAAGAAGATAGTCGTAACATCGACAGTCTTGATAATGGCTTGCAGTTGCAGTCTGATACCAAGTAAACAACAGGTTGAGGTTATATCTAAACCTATAGAAAGAACTATTGTACAGCCTATTATGCCTAGGGAAATAGACCTAAAAGACCCTTATTGGTATGTTGTATCAAATAAAAATATTGATGAATTTTTAGTACAAGTAGAAAAAGACCAAGGACAATTAGTATTTGTTGCTATGTCAGTCCCTGATTATGAGTTGATGGCATATAATATGCAGGAATTAAAGAGGTACATAAATGAACTTAAAGAAGTTGTCGTCTATTATAGAAAAGTTACTACAACAAAAGAGGAATAGCAGTATGAACATATCACAAGAAGGTTTATCCCTTATTAAAAAATTTGAAGGTTGTGAGTTGGAAGCATATAAATGTGCAGCAGGAGTTTTAACAATAGGATATGGTTCAACTAAAGGCGTTAAAGAAGGCGACACTATTACCCAGGAAGAAGCAGATAAGTTACTTTTGCATGAAATGGAAGAATATGAAGGTTATATAAATGATGCAGTAACTGTTGATTTAAAACAAAATCAATTTGATGCATTAGTATCTTGGGTATTTAATTTAGGACCAGCAAATTTAAAAGCTTCTACTATGTTAAAAGTATTAAATACTAAAGAATATGATGATGTTCCAGCACAAATAAAACGCTGGAATAAAGCAGGTGGTAAAGTTTTACAAGGACTTATCAGAAGAAGAGAAGCAGAAGCCTTACTTTTTGAAGGTAAAGAATGGCACGAGGTATAAATAATGCCATTAAGAAAGTATGTATTTAAACCAGGTATAAATAAAGAAGGTACTAATTATAGTAACGAAGGTGGTTGGTTTGATGCAGATAAAGTTAGATTTAGAAAAGGTAGACCTGAAAGAATAGGTGGATGGGAAAAACAAAGCACAAATAATTTTATAGGCACTTGTAGAAAAATATATCCATATAAAACTTCTGTAGGTACAGATTATATTACTTTAGGAACACATCAAAAATTTTATGTATTAGAAGGAAATAGTTACAATGATGTTACCCCCATACGAGAAACAGCGACTAATGCTATTACTTTTTCTGCTACTGATGGCAGCACTACTATAACTGCAACTGATACTGACCATGGAGCAGTTACAGGAGATTTTGTTACATTTAGTCAAGCTGTAAGTCTTGGCGGCAATATAACAGCTACAGTTTTAAATCAAGAATATCAAATAGATTCAGTACCTACTGCTAATACATACACATTTACAGCTACAGCAACAGCTAATTCTAGTGATACTGGTAATGGTGGCTCTGGTGTAGATGGAGCTTATCAGTTAAATTCTGGATTAGATGTATATGTACAATCTACAGGTTGGGGTGCGGGTACATGGGGTGTAGGTGCTTGGGGTTCTACAAGTAATTTAGTATCAAGTAATCAGTTAAGATTATGGTCAATAGATAATTTTGGTGATGACACTATATTAAATCCTAGGTCTGGCGGTATTTATTACTGGGATGAGTCTGCTGGTGGTAATACAAGAGCAGTAAATGTTACAAGTTTAGGTGGTGCTAGTAATGTGCCAACAAAAACATTTCAAATTATGTTATCAGATGTAGATAAACACGTTATAGCTTTTGGTTGTAATCCTATAGGTTCTTCTAATTTAGACCCTTTATTAGTTAGATTTTCAGATACAGAAAGTATTACTGATTGGACACCGACAGCAACCAATCAAGCTGGTGGAGTACAGTTATCAATGGGTTCTACAATAATAGGAGCTTTGCGAACAAGACAAGAAATACTTATATGGACTGATGTAGGTATAGTTTCTATGAGATTTGTAGGAGCACCATTTGTATTTTCATTTAATGAAGTTGCTAATGGTCCATCTTTAATATCTCCTAATGCAGCAGTTAATGCTAATAACCAAGTTTATTTTATGGATAATGGCGGATTTTATACATATGCAGGTAGTGCTCAAAGATTACCATGTACTGTATTAGACTATGTATTAAGTGATTTAAATCAAGGTCAAGCATTTAAAGTGTTTGGTGCAGTTAATAATATTGCTAATGAAATTATGTGGTTTTATCCATCAGGAGATAGTTTAGAAGTAGATAAATATGTAATGTATAACTATTTAGAACAAGTTTGGTCTATTGGCACTACAACAGATGATTTTGTTAGAACTGCATGGGATGAAGCTCATATATTAAATAATCCTATAGCAGCTAGTAAAAATAGTAGTACAAATAATAATAACTATTTGTTTGCACATGAAATAGGACATAGTAATGATGGTAGTGACTTTACTGCATATATTGAATCAAGTGATTTTGATTTAGACCCAGATGGAGAAAAGTATATGGCAGTAAATAAGATAATACCTGATATAGAATTTAGAGACCAACAATCTACTACAGATGATGTAACAATAACGATTAAAGGTAGAGATTATCCATTACAAGATTTGTCTACTTTATCAACAGTATCAGTAACTCCTGACTCTACATTTACAAATACTAGAGCAAGAAGCAGGCAATGTGCTATCAAAGTATCTAATTCATCTGCTGACTATGGTTGGAGACTAGGTGATTTAAGATTAGATATAAGACCAGATGGTAAAAGATAATGGCAAATCCTAAAACAATAGCATTACCTTTAGCACAACAAGAATATAGCACTACAGATGAAGCAGTTACAAGAAGAATTATAGAACAAGCAGTACAAGATTTAGCTATAGAAATAGATAAGTTACAAAAAATGCAAAGTGTTGTAGCAAGTAAAAGTATTAAAAGACATCAGTTTTTATTAATGGGAGGCAAAAGTGTCTGATAATTTAAAAGTTTTAGGACAATCAGCACCTGCTGCAACAACTGAAACAGTTCTTTATACAGTTCCTGATATGACTCAAACAACTATAAGTTCTATAGTTATATGTAATAGAAATAATAGTAATCATAGTTATAGGATAAATGTATCTGTAGCAGGAGCTACAACAAGTAATAAAGAGTATTTGTTTTATGATGTAACAAGTACAGCAAATACAACACAAGCTCATGTAATTGGTATAACATTAAATCAAACAGATGTAGTAAAGGTGTATGCAAGTGCAGAACACTTAAGCTTTAGTCTTTTTGGTTGCGAAACAACAGAGGAAGATAGGTAATGGACATTCAACAACAAACTAAAAATGTAGCAGCTCAAGGTCGTTTTGGCGATTCTATGCTTCTTCATGTAAATCCTGCAGAAGTTCAAGGATTAGCATCAGAAGTACCTTTAACTGTAAATCCTGAAACAGGACAACCAGAAGCATTTTTACCTTTTTTAGCTCCAATTTTAGGTTCAATGGTAGGTAGTTCTCTTTTAACAGGTGCAGGTGCTGGAGCATTAGGTGGTTTAATAGGTGCTAAAGGATTATCTGCAGCAGCAGCAGCAGGTATAGGAGCAGGTTTAGCTACATATGCACAAACAGGTGGCTCTGGTAGTAAAGCATTATTATCAGGTCTTACAGCAGGTATGGGAGCTAAAGCTTTAAATACAGCAGCACAAGGGGTAACACCAGGAGTAGATGCGGTAGCAACAGGAACAACAGATGCTATTGGACAAGGTGCTACAGGTGGTTTAGGAACAATTACAGGTCCAGTAACTCCTCCAATTAATCCAACACCTGTAATAACTCCGCAAACAAGTGTAATGGATACAGGTAAAGCTATATTTAGTGGTGGATTTGATGAAGGTATGAAAAATTTAGCAGGAGCGGCAATGACTCCTAGTGGAATGGTAGCAGGTACAGCAGCAGGTACAGCAGGTGTTATAGCATCACAAGAAGAGTTTGAAAGACAAATGGCTCAACTTGCAGAAGATGATGAAGAGCGTAAAAGAAGAATGTATGAAATGTATCCTGAACAAATACCTATGGCAGAAGGTGGTAGAACAGGATTCAGAAGAGGCGGTTTTGCTGATAATTTACGAGCTGCTCAAGAAAAAGTAAAAGATGAAGCTATGAATTATAGCAATTTAATAGGTCAATATAATTTACCTTCAAGAAGAACAACTAGACCAATAGGTCGTGGTTTTATGCCAGGTTTTATGCCTGAGTATTCTTACTTTGAAAATATGAATCCAAGTGCTACATCTTTGGGTTATGACCCGTTAGGTAATTTTCAAAATCCTCAATCTTATCAAGGAGGATATAGCCAACCTTCTAGAGGTAGAGGTGGCTTTGGTGGTCTTTTTGGTGGTAATCGTGGAGGTTATAGACCACAACCTCAATTACAATCTCCTATGCAACCTCCTCAATTTGCAGGATATGGTAATCCATTTATGCAATCACCTAACTATCAAGGATTTTATGGTGTACCACAAATGCAACAAATGATTAATCCATATGCAGCATTTTCACAAATGCCAATGCCTTATCAACCATATCAACCATATACACCTCCAGTAGAAACACCTCCAGATGATGGCGGTGGTACTGGTGGTGGAACAGGCGGTGGTGGAACTCCCCCTATAGACCCACCAATAGATATACCTGGTGATGGACTTGGGCGTAAAGGAGCTGTTACAAATCCTGACCCTATAGCACCACCAGATGATTTTGTTAATCCTATTGTTAATCCACCTGTAGGCGGACCAGTAGAACCTCCAATAACACCTCCTATAACTATGCCTCCAATGCCACCATCTATAGGTAGACCAGGAGAGCCTCCTATTAATGTTCCTGGAGGAACACCAGGTTTTTATGATAGACCGACTCCACCATTACCTGACCCTATAGCATCACCTCCTTCAATAACAATACCTATTGAAGGTGGAGCAGATGTAACAATACCTGACTATAGTAGACCTCAACCTCCTAGACCAGAACCTAGACCAGAGCCTAGACCGCCACAACCAGTAGTACAACCTGTACCAGAACCAATAGCACCTCCTGCTATAGTAGAACCACCTGTTATAACACCTCCTACAATAGAGCCTCCAATGAGGAGACCAGAGCCACCTATGTCAATAGGCGGACCAGGCGGTGGTAATATGACTGGTAGAGAAGAATTAGCATTAGCTAATGCAACTGTTGGAGATATAAAACCACCAAAAATAATGTCAAGCACTCCAATAAAAACAACAAGAGAAGCACTTGGACCAGTAGACACAAGAGACTACGCAAGTATGACCGATGATGAAATAAGAAAATTTATTCCACAAATTAGTTATGGCGGACCTGGAAATAGACAAACTGTTGATATAGGTCAAGCACAAATAGATGAATTTAGGTTACAAAAAACAGACCCTCAATTATTTAGTCAATTAATGAAAGATATATCTTCAGGAAATGCTTTACCTGAAAATTATGATAATCCAATAGCTAAACAAATGGCAGAAAGAGACCAAGCTAGCAGAGCAAAATTTGCAGAATTTCAACGTAATAATCCTGTAACACCAGCAGTAGCACCACCTCCACCAGATGGAACACCAGAAAATCCGTTTCCAATGCAACCTGTAAAAACACCATTTGTTCCAGTTACAGCACCTCCTGTTCAATCAGTAACAACACCACAGCCTATAGGTCAAGCACCACAACCTCCTCAAACTGGTGGAATACCAGTAACAGGTGGTGGACCATTAGGTAGTGGAATATTACCTGTAGCTAATTTACCTTCAGGACCAACAGCTCCAACTGCACCTGCACCAAGAGCTATACAAGGACCAACAGGACCAGCTATGGGTGGTATAAGTGCAGTACCTACACCAGCAGCACCAGCTAATCAAAGAGGTAATTCAGGTAATGTTGAAATGACGCAACAACCTAAACCACCTATGAGTGGAGGTATCTTTGGAGCACCTATGTTTGCAGAAGGTGGAGATACTAGTAAAGAACTACCTAATGAAGGCTTAAAAGCTTTAGCTAAAACAGAAAAAGGTAGAGAAGCTGTAGAAGCAATGGGTTATCAAGAAGGCGGTCAAACAGATATGATGCAAGACCCAGTAACACAAGATGTAATTATGTTTATTCTTGGTGAGACTGATAATGAAAATGCAATCAATGCTTTCGTAGAAAAATATGGTGCTGAACAGTTTATGTTCTTAAGAGATAAAATCTTAAAACAAGCAGCAGGCAATCCAGATGCACAAACAGAAGGCTTAATACAAGGTAATGGCAATAGCGGAATGGCTGATGACTTACCAGGTGTTATAGGCAATAAAGAAAAGATAGCTGTATCACAAGATGAGTTTATAGTTCCAGCAGATGTTGTATCTATGTTAGGAGATGGTAGTTCAGACGCAGGCTCTAAACAGTTATATAATATGATGGATAGAGTAAGACAAGCTAAAACTGGCGGAACAACACAAGCTCCACCGCTTAATCCACAAAAGGTATTACCAGCATGAATCAAGTAGCAGAAAAAATAGAAGTAGAAGTAGAAGAAGGTTTTGAAATATCGTTAATGCCTAGTGATAAAATAACTCTTGTATGGGAACAATGTGAAAAATTTCTAGAAAAGTCTTGCAAACGCTCTAATGGTAGAAGTACACCTAAAGATGTATTTTATGATTGTTTAAATAACAGAGCTTCATTATGGATTATCTTTGATAAAGGTAGTTTAGACATCGTTGGATGTGCCATTACAAAAATAAATCAATATCCTACTGGCAAAAGAATGTTAAACATTGACCATGTAACTGGTAAGAAGATGAATGACTGGGCTGATAGAGGGCTTAAGGTTATTTACAAATGGGCAAAAGCTAATGAATGTGCTGGCATAGAAGGAGTTGGCAGAGAAGGATTTTGGAACTGGATTAAAGCTAGAGAAGATTGGAAAAAAACAGCAGTATTCTTTGAATATGAATTTGAGGACAATGAATAATGAGATATTTTAAAGGCGGTGGTTCATCAGCACCAACAGAAACAACAGTAACACAAACAGATTTACCAGAATATGTTCAACCGTATTTTGAGCGACTTCTTAAAAGAGGAGAAGCTGAATCTAATCAACCTTACACACCTTATCAAGGTGAAAGATTAGCTTATTTTTCTCCTGATGAATTAACATCACAAGCAATGACAAGAGGATATGCACAAGCTGGCACTCCTCAAGAATATCAACTAGCTTCACAAAGAGCAGCACAATTAGGTGGACCATATGGGTCTGGTTATCAAGCTGATTACTTAGGCAATACATATGATGCACAAGGATATGGTTCAGGCTACCAAGCAGGACTAGTAGGTTCAGGTTATCAAGCAGGACAACAAAGAGAAGCTTATGATGCACAAGATTATCAACCAGGTTATCAAGCTGGATTAGTTGGCTCTGGCTATCAAGCAGGGCAAGTTAGTCAAGGTTATGATGCACAATCATATCAGCCTGGCTATCAAGCTGGATTAGTTGGTTCTGGATATCAAGCTCGTGATTTAGGATTAGGTTTTGGTGCACAAGGATTACAATCTGGTTATCAAGCACAAGATAATTTTTCTACATATAATCCAAATGCAAGACAGTCAGGTTATCAAGCAGGTCAAGTAGGACCAGAATTTCAACAGTTAGGATATGAAGAAAACATAAGTAGATTTATGTCTCCATATCAACAAGCTGTTACTGATATACAAAAAAGAGAAGCAACACGACAATCAGAAATGATGGGTGATAAAACTGCTGATGCTGCGGCTATGTCTGGTGGTTTAGGTGGTTATCGTGAAGCTATTATGCAAGCAGAACGTGAGCGTAATTTAGGTACACAACTAAGTGATATACAAGCTAAAGGCAGTCAAGCAGCTTTCCAATCAGCACAACAACAATTAGCAGCAGAAAGAGCATCAAGTTTAGATGCTTCTAAATTTGATTTGCAACAATTTACTGCTGGAGAACAAGCTAGACAAGCACAAGAACAAATGCAACAACAAGCTTTCCAAGTAAGTGAAGCAGCTAGACAAAAAGCAGCAGAAATGGGTATGACTGCTAGACAACAAAATCAAGCAGCAAGACAAGCTGAAGAACAATTTAGACAATCTGCATTTAGTCAAACAGAATCATCAAGACAAGCACAAGAGAAATTTAGACAATCTGCATATCAAGCAGGTGAGCAAGCAAGACAAGAAGCTGCTAAGTTAGGTTTAAATGCTGCACAACAAAACGAAGCTGCTAGACAAGCACAAGAAAAATTCTCACAAAGTGGATTCCAAATGACTGAGCAATCTTTTAAAAGTCAAGCAGAATTAGATTTACAAAGATATCAAGCAGGAGAACAAGCTAGACAACAAGCTTCTAAATTAGGATTAACTGCTGCTCAACAGAATGAAGCAGCACGTCAAGCCCAAGAGAAATTCTCTCAAAGTGGTTTCCAATTAACAGAAGGCTCATATCAAAAACAAGCAGAAATAGATTTAAAAAGATATCAAGCTGGAGAAGCTGCAAAACAACAAGCAGCTAAACTTGGTCTTACAGCAGCACAGCAAAACGAAGCAGCTAGACAAGCTCAAGAAAAGTTTATGCAAAGTGCATATGCTACATCAGAGAAATCATTTCAAGAACAAGGCAGACAAGACATTGCTGCTTATCAAGCCAGAGAAGCTGCTAGACAAGCTCAAGAGAAGTATGGACAATCAGCTTATGATATGTCACAGCGTTATGGTCTAGCCTCTGTAGACGCTCTTAGAGGTGTTGGTGGAGATATTACTGATGATGTAAGACAAAGAATTGCTGCATTACAAGGCATAGGTCAAGGTAATAGAGCAATGCAACAAGCATCTTTAGACATGGGATATCAAGACTTCTTGAGACAACAAAACTATTCTAATCAACAGTTAAGTCAATTAGCTGGTTTATTAAGAGGTGTGCCAGTAACACCACAACAACAAATAAGTACATATCAACAACAACCAGGATTATTCCAGACTGCAGTAGGAGCTGGATTGCAAGGACTAGGTTTATATAGAGGAATGAGCTAATGGCAAATTTAGTAGAATTATCAAATCAATTAGAAGATTTTCCAGAGCAACAACTTGTGCAAATGTCACAAGACCCAAACTCTATGTACCCCTCTTATTTAGTATTGTCTGAAATACAAAGACGTAATCAGATGAGAAAGATGTATGAAGCTCAACAACCAAAACCTGAAACAACTGTTGCTGAAGAAGTAATAGGTGAGTTTGCAGGTCAACAAGGTTTACAAGGAGCTATGGCTCAATCACCTGGTCCACAAGATGCTTTCCCACCAAGTGATATGGGTAACATGGCTCCGCCTTCTCCTATGCAAGCAATGGCTAGTGGTGGTAGAACAGGATATCAAGTAGGTGGGTTTACACCTACTGCAGAAAATCCTTATCCTACTGCTTATGATACTAGCACTCCTGTTAGTTCTGGTTTATCAGGTACTGAATTAGTATCTGAAACATTTACAGAATCTCCACAAACTAAATTTGGTGCTGCTGGTCAAAAAATATTTGAACTAGGTAGTGATGTTGCAAATTGGGCTATGGAAAATCCAGCAGATGCAGCTATTACAGGATTAATGTTTGTACCAGGAATAGGTTGGGCTGGTAGTTTAGGACTAAAAGCTATTAGTGCAATAAGTAAAGCATCAAAAGGAAAAAATCTTGTAAAAAGTGCTTTTATGAAACCAGGTAGTCCAGGATATACTTCTATTACAGGAGAAGGAGTAAAAAAAGTTGTTCCTAAAGTTGCAGATAAATATTCTCCATTAAGAACACAAGCTACAAGTTTAGGTATATTTGGTGGTAAAGAAGTTTATGATTATGGTATGAGTCCAGCAGAAGAACAGCCAAAGCCATTAACTGAAGATGAAAGAATTGCAAAAAAAGTTGCAGAAGAAATGGCTAAATTTAAATCTAAAAAAGATATTAATACAGAAATTATAGATATTGATAAAGTAGAAGATTCTAAAAAAGGATTATCAAACTTTTTACCTAACGCAGACCCAACTGCTCTAATAGGATTAGGTGGAGCTATAATGGGAGCTAATACTATAGGTGAATTAGGCAAAGGTATATCTGAAGTTGCTCTTGGTGAAAGAGCTAGAAAAGATGCACTATCATTAAATGATTTAAAAACTAGATTAACTGAAGCACAAATTACTAAATATGAAGCTGATATAGCTGGTATGCCTGTTAAACAATTAGAATTTGCTTTAGAACAATTAGATAGTCAAATAAAAGAAGGTTCTTTTGGAAGTGAAGATGAAAGACAAGAAGCTTTAAAACAATATAATCAATTATTAAATGCTTATTTAGCAAAAACTGGATTTGCTTCAGTTGCTCAAAAAAATCAAAGAAATGAATTATTAGGTTTAGTTGAAGAATTAGGATAATAAATTATGGCTGAATACAATATTGGCGGTGGAAAAAAAATAAAAATTCCAGATAATTTAGACCCTGAAACAAGATTACAGTTAGCTGAAGTTGTTAAAGATGAATATGGTATAGATATAAATCAAACATCAGCATTAGAACAATCAGTAGAATTTGGAAAAGGAATTATTAGAGGTGGTCTTGGACTAGCTTTAGATGTGCCTACAGGTATTGTTGGTTTATTTGATATTGGTAATGATAGTGCAGCATACAAAGGTCTTGAAGGACTACAAGATAAACTAAGACAAGAATCTCCATTAGCAGCAGACCCAAGATATGCTGATAAATTCTCTACAAAATTAGGAGAAGGCGTAGGTTCATTTGTACCATTCTTAGGTGCAGGTCTGGTAGGAAGAGCTTTAACAAAAGCACCAGGAGCAGCTAAAGGTCTACTATCACCAACATTTACAGCACCAGCAGCTTTAGCAGTACCAACAGGTATAGCAGCTCAAGGTGATAGACTGCAAATGGCTAGAGAGATGGGTGAAGATGTAAGTGGTCTAGCAGAAACTACTGCTGAATTATTTGGTGGAGTTATAGGTCTAACAGAAGTATTACCTATTGCTAATATATTAGGCAAGGTTCACAAGAACGCACCACTATCAGCTAAAGAAAAACTAGTATCAGCATTACAATCAGGTGCTGCAGAAGGTGGGCAAGAGGTAGCTGCAAGTATATTACAAGACCTAACAGCTAGAGGACTCTATAGTGATGAGCTTCCTATTGGCGAAAGTATGTTTGAAGAGTTTACTATTGGTGGCATTATCGGTGGTGCTGCTGATTTAGTTGTTTCTAGTATGGCTGGTAAAAAAGCTGTAAGAGACAAACAAATGGAAGAAGAAGGTCTTAGAGCCGAAGAAAAGAAAGAACAATTAATTCTAGCAAAAAAAGCAGAACTAGCTCAAGAACAAGGGACACTTGATGTAGTACAAGATACACAAGTAGTTACAGTTCCACAAATACCTGCACCTAAAGAAGTTGCAGTAGAACCACAAGTAGAAATTATTGAAACGCCTGACAATAAATTTTCTCTCATAGATATATCCAACCCTGACAGTCCTGTCGTATTAGATACCAAAGATAAACAAACAGATGCAGCTATAGCCAAACAAAAGCTATTAGATACTTTTGATGTAGCTCAATTAAAAGATACATTAGATAATGATACCTATAATTTAGGTATGGTTAATAGCTCTACTGCGTATGAAATTGGTCAAAGTGTATTAGATACTAAAGCTGCTGATGTAAATATCCAACAGTTAATTAATACTGTGCCTGATAAATCTAAAACAGAAAAAAAATTAAAGAAAATTGTAGAAGATTATACGCAACAAACAGGTAGACCTATGAGTAGTATGCCTCGTATTAATATGAAGGAAGCTAAAGACTTACTTACTACAAAAGAGTTTAATGATTTTACTTCTGCATATGCAAAGAAAACATTTCAAGTATCAGAAAAAAAAGGCGAACCATCTATTGTTGCTGATAAACAACAGCCTGATACATCAGTTAAATATGTAAAAGATATTGCAGCATCTAAAAATATTGATTTAAATTTCAATAGTCCTGCTGTTCAATATGCAGCAGAACAATACACAGGTACTGCTGATTACAAAAAAATGAATAAAGGTCAAAAAGAATTATTCTTGGCTAAACTACATTCATTACCTAAGTTCAATTCTAGAACAACTTTCCCAGACTTTAAACCAAGAGATTATTCTGCACAAGAAACAGCAGATTTTGTTGCTGAAATGAAAAGCAATAACTCTACATTTACTAGAAAAGATTTATCTATGATTGGTAAGAATGACCAGTTCTTAGAAGATTTACTCTATAGCGGTAGGGCAGAACAAGTAGAAGGAACTCGTAGCTATAAAATTAGAGATAACTTTGAATTTGATATAGCTAGAAGGGCAGAAGGATTTAATGAAACACCACAAGAGTTTGGTGCAAGACTTACTGCACAAGCATCAGAAAACAAACTTACACCAGAAGGCATAGCAGAACTTGTAGCAGCAGAAGAAACAAGACAAGAAAAATTACTACCACCAGCAGAGGTTATACCTAAGACAATTAACTATGCTGAAACTTTAGAAGAAGGTAAAACTAATAAGCTAGCAAAAGAAATTAGAAAAATAATGGATGCAAGAGGTCTTAAAGATACTGGCATTGTTGTTAGTAATGACATACTTTCTACAACTACTTTAAAACAAGTAGAAGATAAAATTGTTTATGACCCTAGACAAGTACAAGCTACAGAAACAGAAGGAGCTGTACAAGGTGAATATGATAAGAATACAGATACTATTTTCTTATCTCTTAATGCTGTAAATCCTGATGGCAATGCAACAGATATAGAAATACAACAAAGGCTTAATAAAGTATTAGACCATGAGATGGTTCATGCTTTGCGTGCAAAAGATTTAATTACTAAATCAGAATACAGTTACTTAACTAAAATGGTTAAGAAAACTAAATTTCCTAATGATATAAAAAATAGAACTTTTTACAATGAAGCTGTAGAAAGAACTGCACAAGAAAGAATTGGTAAATCTGCAGCAATGCAAGAAGAATTAATTGTAGAAGAAGCTATTGCAGAATATTTTGCAAACAAAGATTTACTAGTTAATACTCCTAAAAAAGTAGAAGGTATCTTTAACAAGATAATAGAGTTCTTTAAGTCTATGGGTCAAGCCATGCGTACTTCAGGATATAAAAACTCGCAAGAAATATTTAATGATATTGAATCTGGCAAAATAGGTTCTAGAACTAGAGATGAAATTAGAACTACAAGACTAGGCGACAAAGAAAGAACTATGTTCTTAGACAGGATTCCACAAGATAAACCTGTGTCTCCTATTGATAGAGTGCCTGGAGAAGAAATTGTTTCTACGCTTAAACCTAGAGGCATTAGACCTTTAACTATACCAAAGCCTAAACCAACACCTCCTACGCCTCCAGCAGGTCCTACAACGCCTCCTACGATACCTACATCTATTTATAATAAAAATATTTTATCTAATGAAGAATATAATTCTCAAAGAACAAATATTATTAAAGGCTTGCAAGATGCAAAAGTATTAGATAAAGATATTTTTGATAAAGATGGCAATGTAACCAAAACTATTAAAGGTAATTATGATTCTATAAAAATGATGAAATGGTTAATTGATAATGCACCGAGTAAAGATTATAAAATTATTGCACAAAAAACTCACAAATCTTTATTAGCATTAAAAAAACAAGGTAGAAAATTTCCTTTAATTTTTCAACCTAATAATGCAAATGGTTTAGGTGCAAATACAAGAGGACAAATACAACCAAGACAAGTAGATGCTTTTAATCAACCTTTTGTTTTTAGTATGGCTCTTAATGATAATAATAAAGAATTTACAAGAAATTATGATGCATGGAGAACAATTAATGGTGTAAATTTTGAAACAATATTACATGAAGGAATACATCAAGCTACATTATCTCAAATATATGCTATACAAGAAGATAGAAGTGCGTTAGCTAAATTATCTCCTAATGGAGGCACTAAAGTTAAACAAGCATATAAAGAATTACAAAATCAACAAACAAGAATAAAAGACTATTATATGAAAAAAATGTCTTTTTATAATAATTTATCAAATAAATTAAATACTAATGAAGGTTTAAAAGAATACGAAAAACAATATCAAAATGCACCTGAAATAGAAAAAGAAATTGCAGATATATATATAACTACAGTAGGAGGAAAATTTCCTGCACAAAAAATTCCTGAATTATCAGCAAAAATAAGAAAAGATAATTTTAAAAAATATTATATTGATTATATGTTGTATTCTGGTTCAGCTCAAAAAAATGGTAAAACTGCAGAATTATTAACTTTTGGATTAACTAATAGAAAATTTCAAGAAATGCTTGAATCTATATCTGCAAATAAAGATTCAACTAAATCTTTATGGAATAATTTTGTAGAAACAATTAGAAAATTATTAGAGATACCTGCAAAATTAAATACAGAATTATCTACATTTCTTAAAAATGCTTCTACAGTTTTAGACCTTCAAACAACTGGTATAAATTTTGGAAACAGAGATACAGATATACCTACTTTTAGTAGACAAAAAACTTATCCTACTACAACAGAAGAAATAGCTACTGCACCTAGAGAACTACTTGAAGAAAGTTTACAAGTAGCTAATGACCAATTATATAGAGTAGAAAGAGAGCTAACAGTAGATAGTCAAATTTTAAAAGATTTTGAAAGAACAAGTCTTGATAGACAAAAAATGAATTTAGATTCTAGAATAGCTAAAACACAACAAAGATTAAGAGAACTAGATACTGGTACAGGTCAATTACCTTTATTTAGTAGAGGTCAAAGATTTAATGATGGCACTAATTCTCAAAAGAATATTAAACTAGCAGATGCTTTAGCAGAAGCCGAAGAAACAGTTAAACAAACACCTAGGGGTGCAATACCTTTTTATAATCTAAACGCCTCAGACATGGCTTTAGAGGTTGCTCTAGAGTTTAACAAAGACTTATCTGCTAAAACACCAGAAGATATACCTACATTCTCTAGACCAGGATATGATGGCATAGACTCTGATATAGCAGAAGCATCAGAAAGACTTGGTGGTAAATATCAACCTGATATGTCTTGGGGTGCTAGAACTATAGAAGCTGTTAAAGACCCAGTTACATCTATTAATAGTTTCTTCAAAGACTTTAGACAAAACTTTATAGATAAGTTAGACAAAGTAGACAAGAAAATAATGAAAGCTTCACAAGATAGTGAAGAGGTAAGATACTTTAACAATACAGCAGATACAGCAACTATGGCTGCTTTAAGATTAGCAGATAGAGCAAGAGGTCTATTCCAAGGTATGCTTACTAGAGGATATGTATCTGATGTTATAGAAGGCAATTCAGCATTAGCAAATGTTAAAGATTTAGAATTACAGAATGGAGAAACAGGTGGTCTTATACAAATACTTGCACCATTGTTTAGTAATCCAGAAGTAAATTTAGAAAAAGTATTTAAACTTTACGCTACATTAAAAAGAGCAGAAAGTTTTGATGCCCAAGGTAAGTTAGTAGAGACACCTGTTAAAGCAGAGGACTATGCCCTAATACAAAGAATAGAACAACAACATCCAGAAGTATTAGAAGTCTATAACAACTATCAAACTTGGAATAATAAATTAATAGATTTTGCCGAAAAGAAAGGTTTGTTAGACCCTGAACAAGCTGAACTATGGAGAACACATTCTTCATACTATCCTTTCTATAGAAACATGGTAGATGATACAGGTATTAGTGCACCAGCTATTGCAGGTGGTTCATTACCTAATAACCCATTAGCTATAAAAATAGAAGGTTCAGAAGATGTAATAGATGTAGACCCAATAGAAGCTATATCAAGAAACTCATTATCTATTCTTACAGCAGCACTTAAAAATGATGGTACTTCAAAACTATTAAGAGACTTACAATCAATAGGAGAAGCAAGACCTGTTACTCCTAAACAATCAAGCAAGTTAAACACTATATTTGTATTTGAAAATGGCATTAAACAATTTTATGAAGTTGACGATATAAATTTATTTCATGGCATACAAGGAATAGGTGGAGTCAATACAGGGACAATCACTAAGATATTAGCTTTTCCAGCAGGTATCTTAAGAGATACAGTTACTCGTGACCCAGGATTTGTTGTTATCAACATACTTAGAGATACATTATCATCTGCTGTAACAAGTGGTGCACCTTATACTCCTGTTGTAGATTCAGTTAAGAATATGTTTAGAGACATGGAGAACTTAGAAAAGTTTGGTGTTCTTGGTGGGTATGACTTTTCTAATGATGAAGGTAGTGTAAAACAATTCATTACTAGAACCATGAGACAGAAAGGACTAACACCAGAAAACGGAATGTCAGCCTCTAGTGCTTTCTTTAAAGTATGGGATGGATTAGGAGCATTAACAACCAAGTCTGATGGTGCAACTAGATTAGCTGTGTACGAAGGAGTCTACAAGAAATTAAAAGAAGAAGGATATACAGAAGCACAAGCTCAATCCGAAGCTGCGTTCCAGGCTCTGGAAATAATAAATTTTGGAAGGCGTGGATTAGACCCTATGTTCAAAGTCATTACTGCTGCGATACCATTTTTAAATGCAAGAGTGCAAGGTCTTGATGTTCTGTATAGAGGATTAACTGGTCAATACTCTTCTGTTGAAAAATTACAAGAAGGAGAGACGCTCCAGGATGTACAATCAAGAATATTAAGGCGAGCAGCCCTGAACGCTGGCTTGCTGGTATCTTTGACAGCACTCTACTATATGATGGTGAGTGACTCAGATGAGTATAAAAATTTGAAACGAGAAGTAAGAGATGATAACTGGGTCATGCCTATTGGTGATGGTCATGCAGTTAAGATACCTATTCCATTTGAAGTAGGTATGCTATTTAAAGCTATACCTGAAAGAGTCTTTGATATGACAATGGGTGAAGATGCATTTACAAGAAAGTCGGTAGATGAAGCACTTACAACTACAACAAGACAGTTACAAACATCACTAAATATACCATTTTTAAATGCAAGAGTGCAAGGTCTTGATGTTCTGTATAGAGGATTAACTGGTCAATACTCTTCTGTTGAAAAATTACAAGAAGGAGAGACGCTCCAGGATGTACAATCAAG
>Ga0181398_1000197_pt1 | contig 18358 bp, 29 predicted proteins | sample 21SPOviralmetaG_FD_130127 | JGI IMG/M metagenome (GOLD analysis project Ga0181398, IMG submission 130127) | Marine viral communities from the oligotrophic San Pedro Time Series (SPOT) site, San Pedro Channel, CA, USA - 21 SPOT_SRF_2011-04-29 | ecosystem: Environmental > Aquatic > Marine > Strait...
GCCAATAAAAAAATAGTTGTCTGTGCCCATTCTATACTCATGAGTTTCTAACTGCTGCACCAATTGGAATAAGAAACAGCAGTGCTGCTACTACAAATCCCATTACCATACTCCTGGAATGATTTGACCTGTTGCTGCATAACTACCCATTGCTGCAATGACTCCAATCATTGCTGCCCAACCGTTAATACGTTCTGCTCTTTCGTTCATTGTTCTTGCTCCTGTGTTTTGTTGTAAATAATGACTCTACCATTTTCATGAGTAAATACTAATTTATCATCATGTGCCCAGCAGAGTTCTTCGTATAGGGCATTTAGTCTCTCCATATCATCATAGAGTTGATTTGGATTTAGCATGATCTTGTTTCAATTCTGGATTAGGTTGAGAAGGAACATTAGGATTGCGATCAAGGTTTTTGATTACGGTGAAAGCATCTTTGTTATATTTAACGGTTTCTTCTGGGTAGATCACAGAATCATCCATAACGTGCTCTTCAGGTTCAAGATTTCCAATCATTAGTAGAGAGATTCCTCTTGCTCAGTTTCAACTGTAACGTCGGACGTAGGATATGCAACACAAGTGAGAACAAATCCTACATCAATTTGATCATCATCAAGGAATGATTGATCCGACTGATCAACCGTACCACTCACAAGTTTGCCAGCACAAGATGAACAGGCACCAGCACGACAAGAGTAGTTCATATCAACACCTGCCTCTTCGGCAGCATCCAGAATGTATTGATCATCTTCACAGGGAACGACAGTTTCAGTGCCGTCAGGAGTGCGAAGAGTAACGTTAAAAGTCATTAGTAAGTTTTAGATAATTGTTCTACGGAGTATGCCAATAATACAAAAAAGGCAATACTCGTCATTGTAAACAATGTTGAAGTCATTGTCAACCCCCTCTTAGTTCAAAGTATAATTTAGTCTGTGGTCTTTAGATCAAAACAGAATTTGCTTTGGTCTACTGGTACATTCTCGTAAGACGAAATATCACCATACTGTTTGTGGTCTTTATATCCCACCATGCGACCCTTTGTATTCTGCAAAGCAGACATAAAGACCACAAAAAAGAATACTGCTGGAGCACCAACTAGTAGTACTCCTCCAATTACATAATAAGTCAGAATTTCAAGAAGAGAGTTTTCCATCAGATACCGAATGCTCCAAAGAAGAAGAGACTACCAGTAGTTGCATAAGAAACAACTGCTGTCACGAATCCTAGCATAGCAGTACGGCCGTTCAGTTTTTCTGCACGTTCTGCATATGACTCATAACCGTAACGTTCTGCGTCAGTCTGAGAAACGTACATCTGAGGTTCTTTGGCAAACAGATTCTGTTGTCCACGATCATTAGTTGTTACGGTCATTGTCTTGTGTAAAGAACTGTTACATAATTATATAGTAATGTAACAGTCTTGTCAAGTCATACTGTGTATCAATCCTGACTTTTTTCTATCCTATATGCCTGCCCTTGCTCGTTAAACCCATCTATATCAACGTGTAGGGGTTCTCCAGTAAAATTATCTACAGGGGCAACTAATAGATATGGACCAGGAACTCTATCAGCATTGAAATCATAAGTCCTGAAGTTGGTAGGATGGAAATGAATGGTGATAACTTTTTTACCTGGATTACGACAGGTATATCCAAGTTCTCTCATATGATATGTAATCTTATTATCACATCCAGGTTTGCCCATAGTATAATTCATACTATCAGAAGTTGTCACGGGTGTCTTAAAAATCCAAGAATCTTGTGACGCCGAATTATCATATGGTTCAATCTCCCAATTCTTACCATCTTTGGTAGATATTTCCCATCTACTCAATGCATAGAATTGTTTTGTCATATCAAGACTCTTAAAAAATCGAAGAGTATCATCAAAAATAATATCTGCATTAGAAACGACACAGATTTGATCTTCCAATTCTTTATTACAAAATTCAAAAATATCTTGATATGAAGGTCTATTTTTTCTCAATATTTTATGAATTTTGGGAGAGTCAAAATTTAGTTCAGCATCATCTTCCATAAAAAGATAAACATTATCAATCAAATCATTGGCAAGATTTTGATGAAGACAATACAGATACTCCCCATTTCTCATATGATTACGAGAGTTAAAATATTCTATAATAAGATTCATTGTTCAGAAATCCAATCCATTAATTTTACTTTTGGTTCCCATCCAAAGGTTCTCTTTAACTTTTCATTATACGCAAGAGTAACTCTTGACTCCCCGATTCTTGGTGGAATGTTTACTTGGTTATCAGAAATTGCATCGGCAATCTCATTGATAGAATAATTTACACTGTTACCAACATTATACAATTGTCCATAGTTCATATCATGAACATCTTTTGTTGCGGCAAGAATATTCGCAGACACAACATCAGATACATGTGTAAAGTCTCTACGTTGCTCTCCATCACCAACGATAGTGAGTGGTTCTCCGGCATCACGTTGACGTAAGAAGATTCCAATTACAGGAGCATACTGTCCTTTAAGAGGTTGTCTTTCACCATAAACATTAAAGTATCTGAAGAAAATAGTATTTACACCAAAAAGATCATTATACATTTTACAAAGTTTTTCACCAGCAACCTTTGATACTGAATAAGGATTTAAGCAATCATCACGTTGAAGTTCATTATTAGGTGATTCATTAAATCCATATCCAGATGAAGTAGAGGAATAGATTACTTTTTTCACATCTGCTTCTCTGGCACACTGAAGGACAGTGACTGTACCTACACAGTTTACACTGACTGCCTCAATGGGATTCAAAATAGCAGGTTGAATTCTAGACTCAGCAGCAAGATGAAACACATAATCAACACCTCTCATGGCATCTTTCAGAAGATGATAATCTCTAATATCACCTTTCACATTATCTGCCTTAGGATTCCAATAAAATTCTTCATTAGATTCTGCACTTTCATTATCGTAACAAACAACTTCATGACCCAATTCAAGAAGTTTGTCTACAATGTGAGATCCGATAAATCCTGCCCCTCCTGTTACTAATGATTTCATAAATCTCCTCTAGAAAAAATAACATCAACTTGAAACAAATCACCCTTCTTTAAATTATCAGTATCTTCATCCATCCAGAAATTTTCACCAATAATTTCATGATTAGTAAATCCAATACCACTCATATATTCAATCACTTCATCAAACAAAGGAGATCCTTCATTATATTGTAAGATTGAAACTTCCATTATTACATAAGAAGATTTTTGAACAGTATTCAACCCACCTCTAATAATATCCAATTCAGATCCTTGAGTATCTATTTTAATAAGATCAAAAGTTTTTCCAACTTCCTCAGTGACTTCATCCAGTGTATATGTTTGCTTCTTGACCTTTATACTATCGTTATAATATTTTGTATTTTCTCTCAAATAAGATGTTCCTGTGCACGTAGGATTTTTTGGATTCAAATGTAGAGTAACTTCTTTATTAGAATCACTTAAAAGAACAATACAATGAGAAAATGGTAGATTTTCCAAATACTTATCACAATTTTCATTTCCCTCCAACATCAAACAATCTACACCTTTCCATACATTTTTACAAAACATAGAAAAATTTCCATGATGTGCTCCAATATCCAATATCGTATTAGGAGTAAATTTTTTAGACAAGTCAGTTAAATAATTTTCAATATTCATAGGTATACTTCTTTAAATTTTTGGCAGACTTTTTCTGGAGTATAGTCTTGATAACAATTCCATTCTAAAGAATTTATTTCCTTCTTATCCAAATTTCTTAAAACATGAAGAATATCAGAATAATTTTCGTAATAGATTCCCTTTTCATTCAGTGTATCTATATGATTTCTTTCTGGTGATTTTTCGTAGGTAATAATGGGTTTATTTCTAATTGAAAACTCAGCACAGGATAATCCAAACGATTCACCAATATACCTAGCATGAAGCATAGCATCACACGTATTAATAAACTTTACCTTGGTATTCATATCAGAAGTCCCAGACAAGTATATCACTCTCTCATGTTCAATGAAGGATTCTGTAAACTGAAAAACAAACCAAATATCAGATCTTTCAGTAAGAACTTGTTGTATTGCTTGCTTTACAAAAGGTAAATCAAAAGTTTCCCATCCACCATTTCTACCGAGCACTAATGCTTCTTTGGGAATAGACAATTCCTTTCTCATATTTTCCTCTACATCAGGAAGATATACCATGTAAGGAACATAAGGAATTTTATATTCAGTTATCTTTGATAACCACTTTGACCCCATAGCATAGATGTCACCATGAACCCAGTCAGGAGTCCAGTTTCCTGATATTGCATTAACAAGATTCTTACTGACTGAAGAGATAACTCCATCTGGAGCACCTCCCTTCTCCATTAGAAAATATTCGCATTGATTCTTAGTTAGAATATCATCTATTTCATTATTATTATTGTAAGAAAAAACTGGAAACTCACTTTCAAACTTTCTCAAAACATCGACATTATTAGCAGGATGAGTAGAAGGATACATGATGATTGGATCAATATTCAAATAATATCTTGTCCAATAAGCCCAGTCATAGATTGCGACCGTGGTGCCTCTCAGTGAAAGAGAGTTGTCATGAAATGCTATTTTCATTTTATTAAGATACTAACCTCCAATTTATCAACAAGTTTTGAATTATTCCAATTCAATTTATTAGTGTTTAAGTGATGCGTAAGTAATTCTTCACCGATAAATTTGGTAAATCCAGATCTTTGATATTCATCAAGACTACTATAAACAGTAGAGTACTTATTCATATTTTTAGAAGTAGATATTGCAAACTGATCATTTGGAACTCCATGTCCCATAATAAAACAATTGATATATTCCAAATCAATATTGTAAAAATCAATATCAAATATGGGAAATACAGTATCAAATCTACATCTAATTACAGCATCATATATGAAATTATTTTCTTTCTCATAATCACTTTTTATTTTATTAGATTGCTCTAATGAATAAAACATACTATGAACATGTGATGGTCTTGATAACATATAATTTACATTAGTATATGTTTCAAACTCTATTTGTTTTTCATGAAATAAAACTTTTGGAGAATAGAAATTTTTTATAATATCAATGGAATTCTCTTCCCAAAAATAATTTCTATTATAACTCAAAGAGGATGGGAGATCCATTCTTTTATTTGACATCGATTCATCCCACCAGGTATGAACAAATACATCCGGTGAATACTTTTCCAACAAGTTTTTATAGATTTCTGGATAACATTCTTTCAAATATCTAGGTTGTCCAGAAAAACATAGTGCTATTTTCATAATATCCTAGTTGGATAATCAGTGCATACTCCGTATACATCATACTCTTTCAACTGCGAAAAGTCAAATGATATCTTTTCTGGCATAACAATAACAGATTTTGAAACCACATCTTTTCCAGGATACGTCCATACATACCCCTTACTTGTAAGAGTATAATCATCAGATTGATGCCAGAAAAAATTAAAATCAAAATCAGAAAGGTGTTTCAAAGATTCTAAGTTCTTACAATGAATCCACAATCTGTTTTTGTTTTTTACCAACCACTCAAATTCTATAATATAATCTGGAGTATCGTGTCCAAGATAAAAAATATTATCTATGATTCTCAGATCAATTTCAATATCATATCCAAGACTAATACAGTTATCAATTTGATCGGGAGAATTTTCTATCGACAAATCTGGACCATTAATGTTTCCTCTATGAGAAATTATTTTCATCTCATGTTTTCTTCAGTTGCCCACTGTCCCCTATGAAATCCGTTTGATGCAATAAGATCACCATTTTCATTCCAAACAAACCACCCCTCAGCAGATCCCCAAATGTACTTAGTATAATTTTCCAAACTATTATTCAACATTTGCTCCTTTTTATCATGAAGTTCTCTCCAATTACCCCCACCCCTAAAGTCGATCCACTTTATAGTATGAAGATTTTTGATAACACAATTATTTTTTAGAGCATCTCCCCACTCAGTTTCTTCACACATGCTTAAGAAATTATTTGCATGAGGTAATAGTCCATCGGCTCCGGGAATCCACCAGTTATCCATATTCCAGCATTTTTTCATGGTTTCAATGCTGCCAAAATTGAACAAATCATTCAAGCACAACTGTGTTCTGGATGTTGCTTGGGTTGTAAGATACAATTTATCTCCAAGTTCATTATAACACCAGTCAAAAATATTTTCTTTTAGATGTACACCATCCAATCTAGTCTTCATTACATGAGAAAATCCCATTTTCTCCGCGTGATCGAGTCCAACATTAACCAAGGTTGGATGTCCTCTTCCAATATCTTGATTTATTAATTCATCCTGCCAATAAACATAATCACAATATTCATCCAATTTGTCAGGTCTTACTCCATGACCCGTGACCATTATATATGCATCTGGATTATTTTTTCTACAATGCTCTACAGCAAAATTAGATTGTTCTATTTTCGTTTGTTGAATATTGGGTCCATTATACCATGCAGCATCGTAGGGATTCACATCTTGATCAATAAAGACATGAGTGAGAAGAATACATTTTTTCATAACTTTAATTTAAAACGAATAATTGAAAAATTCTAGATCTTTTTTGAATACCTTTTCTACAATTTCTCTAGTACGATTGGTATAAGCATGTTCATAGTGCATATGATTTGTTTTTCTAGAAACCTGAGAGTGCTTCCAAGAACCTAAATCAATTTTATATCCAAGAATATTTGATAGTTTGATTAGATCTTCTTCAATAGTCTCATGTCTACCTACAAAATCGACTAGAAGATTGTCAGATCGATCACATAATATCTCTGTTTGAGGAACAAAGTGAATATCTTCACTCCAACCAGATTCAACAAACTTTTCACAAAAGTCTTCAAAACTTTCTCCCTTATCAATGAAAAGAAAATCAGAATCTTTTGCAAAGAACATTTCAGGATTTGGATACACATTTCCCTTTGTACATTCGTTACAAAATTCTTCATATGAAGAACAATCATGATCTTTATTATAATTAAATTTTTTATAAACACTAAGAGCTCTATCCAATCTATCTTCCTTTATCAAATTATGCTTGATAAAAAAATCTTTATCTTGTTGAGGTGTTACTCTAATTTGGGTATAGTCAGAGTAAGCAGATAACAATCTATCAAAAGGATTTCTAATAAAAGAAAATTTGAAATAATCCGTTTTATCTGGATTATATTTTAAATAGTCTTTTGCCCTAACATGATGTACTGGAGGAAGAGGGTCAGGAGTGTAATCTCCATATTTTTCTTTCAAAAATGAATGCAGTGAAGAACCCGCACATTTTGGAACATGAAAAAATAAAATTTTTGCTCTATCGGAAACGAACATTATATCTCTTAAATAAATTTTTTCAACCTAGTAAAATGTCTACCACCATCAAAGGTAGTAGTACACAACTTATCTATAATCTGTTCCATTGTCTTTACATCAACGTACTTAGATGGAATAGAGAAGTGGTTAACACAGTTATGTTTGACGGAATACTCTGCTGTGTACGAATCAAAGATTAGAGCTGAAAGGATATCATCAAACTTATTAGCTGCCAGGTTCACTCCCTGTCCAGATCTACAAAAAGAAATTGCATGGTCACAATCATTAGACTTAATTAATGCTATCGCTTGCGAAACATAATCAAAGTAGTCACATGATTTATCAACATAAGTTCCAACATCAGTATACTCAATACCCTTCATCTCTAGAATAGTTTTTGTTTTTTCCTTGAGATCATATCCAGAGTGATCACAAGCAAGAGCAATTGGTTTAGTGCCAAACTTTGTTGTAACTCTTTCACTAAAAAATTCTAATGTGGATGGTGTTCCAAGAACATGCATCTTTTCAGTATCAGCACAAGTCACATACTTGCCATCACGAATCATTAAATTATACATTGGAGCAATGTAAAACTCATTCTTGACGAGCATGTTTTCATCTATTACTTCTTTACCATATTTCAAAAATTCTTTACCACTGTTGAAATAATACAATCCAACATTAGCATGTTCTGAGATAACTTCTTTCTCAACAACTCTAGATACTTTACCATTAATGTCACATTGACTATAACTATGGTCTGCACTATTAGCTAAGAAAGTTAAGAGAAATCCTTCAGAATCATCAGGAATTGTATTTGGTTTGAACTGTGGTTCAAAATATACATCAGGTGTATAAATCAATAAAGGAATATCATTATCAATATACTGTTTGGCAAGAACACATGTCTCAAGTGCTCCTCTAGTAATCTTGTCTAATACAACTATTTGAATATCATCTCCAAATTTTTGTTTAAGAATTTTATCTATACTAAAATTATAAATGTGATCTAATCTAACGATAAAGATTAGATTACATTCACTATAATCAACTGATTCCAATGACCAATCAATAACATGTTTATGATTTGCCAAAATCAAGGGTTTTGGCATTGTATATCCCGCATCCAAAAACCTCTGTGCTTTTCCTGCAATTGGAAGCAATAGATTATATTTTTTCATTTTGTGTTTTAATAATTTCAGTTGTCGTTAAATGTGAAAATTCAATCCATTCGTGGATGTCACCCCCGTTCCCTAATAATTTATACAAGAAACAAGAGGCAAATATATCACCAGCACCAAGAACATTTACGTCCTTCAGTATCAGTTCCTCAGGCAGTTTGTAAAAGAACTCTTCTTCTCCGTTAGACACCACACTTCCAGATGCACTGTGAAGAATCACCCATCCTTTTGTAGCATTGGTGTATTCTGAAAGACTACCTTTAATATCTTCATCAGAAATAAACAGATAGTCAACATACTGGAGCATCTCCTTATTGACTGGTTTGCCAGGACAGATATCAGCAGTGATGATACCATCCAAAGCAGGAATGAAATCGTGTCGTGTCAGTTCATTTAGATAGATCAGGTGACTAATCTTGGAACTCATCATCTTCACCTGATGCTGAACCAAACTCAAGTTAACTTTGGAATATCGTTGAGCAGCAGGTTTATCCACATAGATAAGAGCTTGACCAACATCGATAGGGGATAGACCGATATCAAGTGTTGCATCAATCTCAAGCAAAGCCCTCCAAACGTTTGCCATTGATCCTAGAGTTTTCTTTTCTGTGTCACCATCAATAATAGTATCAATAGTTAGATGTCCATAAAGAGCAATATCCTTCATTAAAATTTTTCCTTCAAGTCAAGTTCATAGATCTTATCTATTACTTTATCATAAGAGAAGCAAGGAATCAATCCTTTTAATTCCATTGTATCAAAAAGATGCATAATTACATTCTGACCACCTTCTGCAGATAATATATTTGCAGTTTCTCTAACACACCTAGGAGCATCTCTAGGACAATATGCATATTTTACTTTTTGCATAATACCAATATCAAAAAGATCGTCACCAACATATGCAGTATCTTTCTCTGTGCAGTTATATTGCTTTAAAATATCATCAAGATAGTTTACCTTATCACTGTGAAAACCCGATCCACGATTGGCAATAACGTGTAGATTTCTATTCTCAAGAATACTAACGTTATATGGATCACCAGTCAAGAATACAACATTGATTCCAATTGCACGGAATCTTTTGATTGCAGTCCAGTCTTTATCACAAAAAGTTTTAAGTTTGACTGTTCCTTCACGATCATAGTATTTGATGCCGTCAGTCATAACACCATCAACATCAAGAATTAAAAGTTTTATCATAGTTAAAATGCAAATTTTCTATAGTTGGCTCTATATTCTATATCGTTAGATCCAATATCAATCTCTTCAGGATATTCAAATTCAAATGGAGATTCTATAGGAATTACATTTAATCCCACACTATCCAAATAAACACCCAATAAAGATTCTGCGTGAGGAGATCCTCTATGATTTTTGGGAACTGAATATAAAAACTTATCAATGTTATTGAATAGATTACAATATCTAGTCATAGAATTATTAGTTCCAATAGCAAACATATCACATTTTGCCTTTGGATGAAATTGAGAAAAATTCCACCTATAAGGTATAGATACTGAATTATCATCAATTCGATTCAAATCAATATCAACTTCTTCCAATGTTCTAAGAAAAAAATAATCAAACCTTATTTTGAGAACATAATCATATTCAAATTTATTTTCTATTTCATATTCTCTTCTTAAATTATCAGCACCTAATGCATTATACCACATTTTTCCCAAAGGATCTTTAAAGTTATATTGTTCATCCAACTCAGAATAAAAAGTATGATCATTCAATATAACTTTTTGAGGATCATATAGTGAATTAAGTTTGTCTAGATTATAATCCATCCCATACTTGTTGGGTGATCCGTAGATAAAGACATCTGTATCATATTGATCAAATAAATTTTTCTTAAAGTAGGGATACGTATCCTCAAAATTTCTTGTAACACCCGAAAAACACGCAGCAATTTTCATGTTAAAACTCCAGTCATTTGTTCAAAGACACCATCCAAAGTCGGTTTCTTTTCAAATAAAGGTTCTCTAAGAATAGACTGATAAAGATTATTGTCATTATCAATTTTAACAATGTCCTCCAACATAGATTCCATATCAGAGTAATCACTCAGATTCAAAAAACCTTTTGTATTGAAATCTCTATGACACTCCGTATCAGAATAATAAATTGGAATGTTACCTGCTATCTTTGCGTGTAGTAGTTTTTCAGTATACCATCCACCAGGAGCAGCATTCTCAAAACAAATTGAAAATTTATAATCAGAGATTACTTCCATCTTTTCAAGTTCTCCGGCATGACTATTATTTTGAGGAATCTGCATCTTATGACACTTCCCATAACAATCAACATCCTTATATCGGTTGACCATATCTATCATATCAATTCTATTTTGATATGGCACACTAAAAACCGTACTGCAAAATTTAGTTTTTTCTTTTAAGGCAAATGGATTATCTTCAATAAAGTAATCAACAGGTATCAACCATCCAGGATTACCCCATGTTCCAGTATTGAACCAATCAACATAAAACATCCATAAAGGAATTCTAATATTCTTAGAATCATATGAGTCAAAGAAACTAGTGATAGAATAATCACATTCATTAAAGTTTGGTCTTGGAGAACTTTCCCCATTAAAAAATATTTTCTTACAATTAGAATAAGATTTATGAGATTGTCCAAAAATATTATAGATTAAGCAATCACAATCTTGAGGATTACTAATGGTTATATCTTCAAATAACTCTTTGAATAAAAATGTTAAAAAATTGTGGTTGTAATCAAACCCTGGCCAAAAGTCAGCAAAAGAAATTTTCATAATCAATTTTGTATAGTTGTTTTAAATTCTGGATTTTGTATCGCAAGTGCTGGTTCGAACCAATAATTGTTCAAAGAAAATTTATCAATCAAATAATTATAATACCAATCTGCACCATTATCACAATATTTCAATTCTTCTAATATCTTTTCAGCTCCAGATTTACTTATAAGGTAGGCATGTGTGCATCTAGATCCTTTTATTTTTACTATTCTCAAATCTTTTTTTGGAGTTGCATGTAAATCACAACAAGTTCCAACCCACGCCATATCCCAATCTTCTGGAAGTTGTTCAAAAGACTTCTTAAATTCATCTAAGAAATCATCGCAGAGAACTACATCATCTTCTAACACTAAAGCATAATCATATTTTTCAGCAACCTCTTTGACTATCTTAATATGCTTCAATACCAAAGAAATTTCTGAGATCTTTAATTGTCTTCCTTGAGGATTTTTACCAAAAATATTAGGAAAGTTTTTTTCTACTTCACCAGTATTCCAATTGTCAGAACTATAATCTTCAACAAATTCATAGTCTACAATATTTTCTTCTTTCAGAACTTCTAACAGATGAGATTTTCTTTCTGTAAGTTTATTCCAATGACATACAAATGTTTTCATTTATCAAACCACTCCTTTCTCCACTGTTGACCACCAGCAAAATGACGAATAATAACATCTTTCTTATCAACTTTATTAATTAAAAACTGACAATCAGATTCCCCTTCCATCTCCGTAACATTCCATGCTGTTGGAAGAACCTCTACATGTTCATATAGTTCATCCAAAGAATATTCTGTCCATTCGGTTTTATCCGAATGCCATCCATAGTCCGGCAGGTTCCAAAAAGGTTCGTCAGAATGTCTCTTGATACCTGCAAGAGAATACCAAGATGCCTGTTCCCTAAACTCATGCCAAAAACTATTTACATAACCAAACCTTTCATGTCTAGACACAGCATCATTGAGAGCTTGATATCTATCTTCAGAAAGAATGTTATCAACTAACTTTCTAGACCATTCATTGACCTCGATAGAATAGTTACCCATACAATGAGTATTTCCAGAGTCAATAGAATACGAAAAAGATTTGTTTGTTTGATACAGTTCATCAGTATTTGCGATGCACATATCTGCATCTAAATGTGTAACGATATCTCCATCAGTTACATATCCTTCCTCAAGCATTTGCTCAAGAATAGTGAACTTCAACCAAGTATAATTTCCACGATACTTATAGAGATTATCCTTAAGTTCAAGATATTCAAATCCATGCTTATCAGCATATTCTTGATTCCTAGGAGACATATAAGTATCAAAAAATTTCTGTCTTTGATCAGCATAAGAACCAAAGACTAAAAGAACTTTTTTCATCTAACCCTTTTAATAATGTTCTCAAAGACACCTTGAAGAGAAAAGTAATCTTGATAGAATTCTTGACCCTTCTTCAACATCTCACTGTATGTATCATCAGAAATACTCTTCAAAATATCGTAGGTATTTCCAATATTATCATCATCAATTATAACACAAAACTCTTCCCAATCCAATTCATCAGACCAAGGAAGTGCATGATCATCAGAGATATAAACAGGGACGGTATTCAATTGAAAAGACTCATAGAGTCTGAAACTTGTCGTTCCATATCCTCTAGGACATAGAGAGAACTTAGAAGCAGACATAACATCAAGGAAATTATTCAACTTCTCTTCTCCAACATTAATGTCCCAGTTTCCTGCTTTGACAAGACAATCATCTTTACCACGGAATGCCTTTACCATATCGGTTCTTACCCAATAAGTATTAGAACCAATAAAGGAAGCAAAGAACTTGTGTTCTCTTTGGGGTATATTGGGAATAGAAGAACATACCAATGGAATAGGAATTACATTTCCTTTCTTGCGATTACCACCGGCACAGAAGATCATAGTATCCTCAGGAAAATCTTCAAAAGGTCCATCGTCTTGTTGACAGACAGTAAAGTAAGATCCATCTGCACTTAGTGTATCATACATGAGGTTTTGCAGATCAGGATATGGTTGTCCTGCCCAAATTTTATTACAAAAAATATTTGACCAGAAAATATCAATATATTCTCTTTCTGATTTATCTTCTAATTGTTGATAATGACTATAAAAATATTCTTCCAGATATTCTCCTTGATGATAGGGAGGATATGTTGGTGTAAGAGACTTTGGTCTCAGATAATCTTTCTTCAAATAAACCACAGTCCTTCCTCCTTAAACTTATTGATTTTGATTTCTACACCAACCATCCAATTATTATGAACGATCATAGCGTTTTCTTTTTTGCCTTGCTGATAATACACATTACCATTAGGAAATAGATCCTCAGATAGTAATGCTATATTATCATTATATTTTGTGAGTGCAATGCGGTTCATGATTAGTTGATCATCGTCGGAATCATCTGCACCACATTCTTCTACTAACTGACGACACTCAGGGGTCTCATTAAATACCATAAAACCAGTGCAGATTGTAGATCCAGGAGCATCAGTTTGAAATAATACTTCTTCGTGACCAGTAAGAATTTCTACAGGATTTTCTTTAAAAACAATATCAGTATCTACCCACATTAGATTGGGATGTTCTTTATGAACTTGATTAATAATTTTCCACTTGTGACGAACTACATTTCTAAATCCACTATTACTATCAAAGGTCCAATCCTGATATTGTTTTAAGTTACTATCCATGTAAAGAAAAGCACCTTTATATCCCTCAAGAATCAAAGACCTGTAAACGTCTTCATCCATGCAAGCAATAATAAAATCATCCATATTAATGCCCACATTTTCAGCAGACCTCAACATATTCAAACAAATATCATGACATCCAGAATTTAAGAATGTAAGAAATTTCATTGATCTTTATACCATTTGTAAGTTGATTTAATACCTTCTCTCAAACCAATCTTTGGTTCCCACCCAAGAGATTTAATTTTAGTTATATCCAAAAGTTTTCTTGGTGTTCCATTTGGTTTAGAAGTATCCCATATTGTTTCACCAGGATATCCCACAATACCAGAAATCATATTTGAAAGGTCTTTGATTGCAATGTCTTCACCGGTTCCCACATTAATAATATTAGGATCATTGTAATCTTTCATACAAATATAACATGCTTCAGCAAGATCATCAACATGAAGAAATTCTCTTCTTGCCGAACCATCACCCCAAAGAGTAACGTCAGTTGTAGCATGATGATATTTTGCAATCATCGCAGGGAGAACATGTGAGCTCTCTAGGTCAAAATTATCATTTGGACCATATAAATTCGTGGGCATCAAAGAGATAGCATTAAATCCATACTGTTGATGATATGCCTGACACATCTTGATGCCAGCAATCTTAGCGATAGCATAAGAGTCGTTACTGGGTTCAAGAGGACCACTCATTAGGTACTCTTCTTTGATAGGTTGATCACACAACTTTGGATAAATGCACGAAGATCCAAGGAACAAAAGTTTTTTAACACCAAACTTACGAGAAGCATGAATGATGTTTGACTGAATCATCAAATTATCATAAATGAAATGTCCAGGATAATCTTTGTTTGCACAAATACCACCTACCTTTGCAGCTGCAAGATATACATATTCAGGTTCATTAATTCTAAAAAATCTTTCTACATCTTCCTGACGACGTAAATCCCAATGAGAAGATGGTGATGAGATAATGTTTGTGTACCCTTTCCAATGAAGCATACGCACTATTGCTGATCCTACCAGTCCAGTATTACCGGCAACATAAATTTTAGATTTAGTGTTCATAATTGTTCCAAGATAGAGTCTAATAATTCAATTTCCTTATCACCAATGAAATGATTATTGCCTAGATAAATTCCATTATCATGAATAAAATCTACATTTAATTTTTCTTTTTTAGTTTCAATATCATAACCTTTTAGGAATGGTTGTCTTAAAAGATTACCACCAATAATTGGTCTGTGCTCTATACCATTTTTATCAAATTCTTTTTTCAAAAAATGTGAGATCTGCTTTCCCTTACATAATATAGGAAAACAAAAATTACTTACACGGTTATCATATTCCGGAACTGTAAAGTTTTTAGAATATTTTTTTATGAGAGATATAAACTTTGAGTAATTTTTATTTCTTCTTTCAATATATTTGTCAAGTCTTTTTAGTTGAGACATTCCCAATACAGCACACAACTCTGTATTTCTAAAGTTATATCCATCCGTCACAAACATAAACTGTTTGGATATTTCAGGATATTTGTCAATATATGTTTGAAATTTTTCAGATTCTCTTGCCAACCCATGTGACCTTTTCATCCTCATCAAATCATACAAATCATAATTGTTAGTGGAAATCATACCACCTTCAATTGTTGATATATGATGTCCAAAGTAAAAACTAAAGGTAGATCCTAAACTATCAGATCCTACCTTTGTTCCATCAAAATTTTTACATCCATGAGATTCACACACATCATCTAAAAGTATTGCATTAGGGAATAATTCAAAATACTTATTTCTATTTGCAGGATATCCTATGAGATGTGTAACAAAAATAAGTTTTATATCAGGATGTTTTTCTGCAATATATTCCAAATCTTCTTCACAAAAACTAAAATTTTGAAGATTAATGTCACAAAAGATTGGAGTAAATCCCAATTGAATTACCGGACCAATATTTGTAACCCATGTATCTGCAGGTACTAAAACTTTATCTCCATCCTTCAATCCATATAATTCTTTTATAGATGACAGGAGAAGATAATTAGCAGTGCTCCCAGAAGAAACATAAAGTGAATGTTTAGATCCCAACCACTCACTCCACTTAGATTCAAATTGACGAACCTTAGGACCGTTGGTAAATCTATTGGAAAAGAGACAAAAAGATGCCATCTTGACTCTATCTGATAATGTCAGATTATCTTTCATCAATGGCCAATTAAGATTACTCATGATTACACATGTCCTCAACTAATTCTTTGAATGAAATCTTGGGTTCCCAACCCAATTTTTCCTTTGCCTTAGAGGCATCACCTAATAAGGTCTCTACTTCAGCAGGACGAAAATATTTAGAGTCAATTCTGATAACCGTTTTTCCATCAGAATTAATACCAACTTCTTCAAAACCAGAACCTTCCCATCTGATATTCATATCAAAATAAGGTGCTGCTTCTTCAACAAATTTACGAACAGAATATTGTTTTCCTGTAGCAATCACAAAATCCTCAGGTTTGTCTTGCTGAAGCATTAACCACATAGCCTCAACATAATCTCTGGCATGTCCCCAATCACGAAGTGCATCAAGATTACCAAGATACAAACAATCTTGTTTACCATCAAAAATTGCTTTGAGTGCTCTTGTAATCTTACGAGTTACAAAGGTCTCACCACGTCTTGGAGATTCATGATTGAAAAGAATTCCACTACAAGCATACATTCCATACGATTCACGATAGTTCCTTACAATCCAATATCCATACAATTTTGCAGCACCGTAAGGTGAACGTGGATAAAAGGGTGTGGTTTCTGTTTGAGGAATCTCTTGCACCTTACCATATAATTCACTGGTAGATGCCTGATAAATGCGAACCTTATCTTCCATACCAAGCAAACGGACTGCCTCAAGAACTCTCAGAGTGCCCAGTCCATCAGTTTGACCAGTATATTCAGGCATCTCAAACGAAACCTTTACATGACTTTGTGCCCCAAGGTTATAAATTTCATCAGGTTTAACTTGCTGAATAACTCGCACCAGATTAGTAGAATCAGTCAAATCACCATAATGTAATTTTATTTGACTATAGATATGATCAATTCTATGAGTATTAATCAAAGAAGCACGACGAACAATACCATGAACTTCATAATCCTTTTCAAGAAGAAGTTCTGCCAAGTATGAACCATCTTGCCCCGTAATTCCAGTAATTAGAGCAACTTTCATTTATAAAAAATACTTTCTATTATTATACTAAAAAAACAGGGTTTATGCAACCCTGCTAGATACGGTCTTTTCATGCACGCCACTTGCTCTTAGGTAAAGCAAGAAACCAAAGGAGGTCAATTACTCCACTAGTGCTGTTATAGTCCATCCGTGACTCTATTGTAATCATCCTCAATCCTTATAATATCAGACTCTTCACATTCTCCTTGTTGTATTTCAAGAAATTGAATTCCATCAATACCTGCTTGAAGTCTATGAATAAGTCCAATAGGGATGTAAAAATGATCTTTTGAACTAACACTTTTGGTTTCGGAGTCCAAGGTGATAGTTCCAGTCCCAGATAAAATATACCAGAACTCTTCTCTCTTAGAATGTTTCTGAAGTGAGAATCTTTGATTTGGGGATATTGTTATGATTTTGACCACTCGAAAATAATTTCGTTCTAAGTCTTTATATGATCCCCAGGGTTTGTTTACTATATTCATTTTTGAGGGGGGGGGTTCCCGACCAGGGCAGGTTTTAAGTCACTCCGAGACTGAATAAGGATTCTTACAATTTTCTTTTACATAACAAGGAACACCTTCTGGATCAAGCCATTTAGTATATTCAAAGTCTTCCATAGCAGTCAACAACTGCATTTCATTATCACAGAGATACATATCACGATAACGACCGGTATATGAATCTGATTTTTGAATGCGGTAATCTGGTTTGCCATTAATTTCCAAAATGCCAACTTGGATATAACGATAAGGAGACCGTTCAAGAAGAACGGTTGGTTTATATACAACATTCATCAGGCAACCTCGACAGAAATTTTTAGATCAGAATACAAACAGTCCATCATAATTTCATAATCATCAAGTGGATCTCCAGAAAAAATTACTCCATTAGATTCATAATATTTACGAACTTTCTTAAATAATTTTGGACTTTTTACATCTAAGAAAATTTCACCTTTTGCAGCATTACGAAGGGTATCTAAATCCTTTGTCTTGAATTTTTCAGTCAGTGCCATTGTCCGTTTTGATTACCTGTATATTATAAGGTGTTGTGATTATGTAGTCAAGTAAAA
>Ga0181398_1000200_pt1 | contig 18305 bp, 15 predicted proteins | sample 21SPOviralmetaG_FD_130127 | JGI IMG/M metagenome (GOLD analysis project Ga0181398, IMG submission 130127) | Marine viral communities from the oligotrophic San Pedro Time Series (SPOT) site, San Pedro Channel, CA, USA - 21 SPOT_SRF_2011-04-29 | ecosystem: Environmental > Aquatic > Marine > Strait...
AAGGAACAAGAAGCCTTAGCACTACACGTAAAGTTGGTTATAACCTTTATCAAATGTTTGACTTTGATCAGGAAGTATTGGAAGTATGTGCAGGTACAAGAAGTGGAGACGATGCACAGGTTAAAGCTCATGGACACAACGTACAACAAGGCGATTATGTAATGCTTATCAATACTACATGTACACCTAGTTTAGACGGTATACATCAAGTAAGTGGTACAGAAGACAATATGCATTTTTATGTGGATCAATTTATTGAGCAAAAAGGTTTTGGCGGTAAAATGCTTGTTGTGAGACCCACACGCTTTAACAACAATACAGAATTATTAGCAACAATTAACAATGCAGGTTATTATGATCAGCCCAATGGCAAAGGCTGGCAAATAGGTATGAAAGCCTATGTAGACAATGTAATTACAAGTGGTGTTGCTACAAATCTCGGCGCAGTATATAAAGCAAGTATGAATACAACAACAAGTACAATTGAGTTTGTAAAAGTAAGAGATCAAGTACAAAAAGTCAACAACAGTAAAATTAAAAATGCAGTTGTTTATGATGGCTATACAAATGATAAAATTACACAACTTGAGGTATATGATCCTGTTAAAGGAATTATACCAGGTATTGCAGACAAAGAATTAGATATAAAGCAAAACACAGATATTGCTGTATACACAAACAGTACAGATAGTTCATATGACGTAAACAAAGTTCAGTATTGGGGTACAGAATACACCGGAACAACTTGGTGGGATCTAAGTAACGCAGTATATTTTGATTATGAGCAAGGCGAACTAATTGACAGACAAGCCAATTGGGGTCAGTTATTTCCAACAAGTAATATAGACATTTACGAATGGACAAAAAGCCCAGTGGCACCAGACCAATATGAATCCGCTGTAGAAGCTGTAACTGTTATTGATGGTGTAACACTTAGCGGTGTGCCTTATACAACAATAGGTTCTTTTGGAGAAATAAACTATTACTGGGTAGAAAATGTAGAATATGATACAGCATCAGGACAAGAAGTTACAATTTATTACTTCTGGACTAAATTTAAAACTACAACACCAGGTCCTGATCGTAGATTTAGTACAACACAATTAAGTAATTTAATTAAGGATCCAGCAAGTTTAGATGTTGACTGGGTAGCAGCAAGTAGTGACAATAACTTCCTTGCTACTAACTTAGACACTTATATGGTTAGCGAAAGTAGCGTATTACAGATTAATTTTGCAAACACTGAAGTGGATCATCATAAGGAATATATATTACTTGCAGAAAATGATCCTACTACAGTTATTCCTGAATGGCTACATATGGGCCTTAGAGATAGTTTACGAGGCTATGACAACAGTACAACAACAGAAAGTTTTGTTACTTGGACTAGTAGCGGATCATTTTCAGCAGGCCAATTAGTAAAGCATAATAATGATTACTATCGTGCTAACGTTGCAAGTGTAAACATAAGTCCATCAATTAATACAAATTTTACTTGGAGTCGCTTATATGATATACAATACCAACCAGACGGTTTAGTTGTAGCAGATAACTTAGTTACTTACAGTACACCACGTATGGTGCCTAATGTAGACTTACATCCGTTTGCACAATTAGGAAGCGAAATACGTAAACAACAAAGTTGGATAAGTGATAAAATTGAAGCAAGACGTGTGCTAGTAAACAAGCTCAACAGAGTAATTATAGATATTAACTTAGTTGATGGTGTTGCAGGTTGGGATACTGTATTGGGTTCAACAAAAACTATAAGCGGATATACGTATGACTTTAGAGATTACTGGGATTTTACAACATGGATTAAACCAGGATTTATAGTAGGACAAGATAATGATCGTACTGTGGACTATAAAGGAGAACTTGCACTTGTAAGTGGCACACAAGGTGAACTGGCAGTTGTACGTAACAGCCAAGATGGCGACGGTGTAAACAGACCAAGTATTTTTATGTATAATAATGGCACATGGGAACTACAGTATAAAGAAAAAGCAACTATTCAGTTTAATGATTTATTGTGGAATTATCAAGGTCTAGACTTTGGTTGGGACGCTCAGAACTGGGACTTTAAACCCTGGGACAATGATCCAGGTGCAATAATTGGAGATATACTTGATGCAATTCGTGCAGATGTTTATAGTGGACAATATTTACCACTATACACTGACATGTGGTTTACAATGCTTAATTATATAAACAGTGAACAAAATAATCTTGACTGGGCGTTTAAAACAACGTATATTAAAGCATACCTAAAACATAATTTAGAAAAACTCAACAAGTTATTTGTGCTAGAGCGAGATCAAGATGTAATAGATTATATTAACACAGTGAAACCATTCCATACTAAGTTACGTGATACTATAACACAACGTACAGCAGATGATTCTACAACAATTACTACTACAGAGCATCAACAAAACTTAATGATTACTGAGCGTATAGACAATTACACAGGACAAGAATGGGTTTGTGATTTAGTACTTGATGGCGGAAACGATTGGGCTGTAGGAACACATACAGACGAAAGTCCATTTACTGCACAGGACGGTGCAAGTGGTGTTGAAATTAGTACAACAGGTACTACAATAGACACAACTACTATTACAATTGATGGTAGTAACAGCGACTTTGAATTTGTTTATCATGGCAATACATTCTTACAACCAAGTTGTATGGGTTGGGCACCTGAATTATATCCAGCAATGTTTGACGAAGCAGTTGAACTTCTAGTGTTTACAAACACAAGTGGAAGCACTGTTGATGCAGACAGTAAAACATTCCGTATATTCTACGACAGTGACGGAAATAACGAAGCAAGTGTTGTAAACATTTCTACAACATTAAGCGCAGACATTGCATATGACGCAAGCACAATAGAGGTTACAGATGCAAATGTATTAGTAGCACCTACTGTAGGCGAACGTGGTGTAATTTGGATAGGTAATGAACGTATTACATACACACATAAAGAGGGCAACAAACTTCATAACTGTGCCAGAGGTACAGGAAATACTGCAAAAGTAGCACATACATCAGGCGCAACAGTTTATGAAGCAGGCATTACTACAAGAGTACATATGCACCCTCGTTTAGAAGATTATGGTCAGCATTTAAGACCAGCATTTAATGATTTTGGAAAAAGTATAACTGACGCTACAAGCACTAGTGCAGAGGCGCAGTTTGTTTACACTAACGGATAGGTAAAATGCATACTTTACAAAACGTATAAATAAGTATATTAGGATAGAAGCAAATGCATCAGTTAAAAGAACAAACAGGTATGAGGTTAGAAGGACACATAAAAATTCAGGATCCAGATTCTGGACAAGTGTTGGTCAACAAACGTAATGCCATTAACTATGAAAATATAAGTGTTGCTATTGCACATTTGTTAGCTAACTTAACTGATGGCGACGGCAGTACAGGAAATAGTTATCACATGCTACAATTAGCATACGGTAACGGCGGTGTAAATGTAGATAGCTTGGGTGTAATTACATATCAAGCAACAAACACATCAAGTGCAACTGGACAACTATATAACGAAACATATAGTAAAGGTATTGCAAGTACTACCACTGCTGATCCAGAAAACAATATGGTAGTGCAACACACAGGTGGAAACACTTATAGCGATATTGTAATTACAAGCACACTAGATTATAACGAACCTAGTGGTCAGGACGCATTAGATAATGCTGTTAACCTGACAGGCGATTATATATTTGATGAACTTGGAATCAAAACGCAGGCTGGAACATTTTTAAGCCACGTTATTTTCCATCCAGTACAAAAAAGTGCTAATAGAAAAATCCAGGTCATCTACACAATTAGAATTACGGCAGGAAGTTAACAATGGCTTATACAGTAGATTATACAGATACAAATAAAGCAGCAATTGTTGTCAATGATGGTACAGTAGACACAACCACAGACTTACGTCTAGTAGGAAAAAACTACAGCCGTTATGGAGAAGTAATTGCTGAAGATTTTTTGCACCTGCTGGAGAATTTTGCAGGTGGAACAGCGCCAAGTAAACCTAGTGAAGGTCAGATTTGGTATGATAGCACAAACAATTGCTTAAAGTATTATGACAATACTCAAGCAAACAGCGGTAACTGGAAAGGTATCGCTAGTATGACAGTGCAAAGCGCCGCACCCAATGCGGCAGGCGAAAGCAACGGACATCTTTGGTTAGATGTAGACACTGGACAGCTTTACATGTATTACAATGGAAGTTGGTCAACAATTGGACAACCAGCAGGAAACACAAAATTCCTATCTCGTACACGTTACGACAGTAGCAACAATGTACACAATACATTGGAAATGATTGTAGGTGGACAGATTGTTTCAATTACAAGCAGTGATGCAACTAGTTGGGTGCCACAAACAGCAGGTAACACAGCAGAATATTTGGAAGACGGTGTTACCCTACTTAATACACAATTTCCAACAATTATACAAGGTATTAACCTAAACAACGGTACAGATTATTTGTTTAATGGTACGGCTGTTAGAGCTCAATATGCTGACTTAGCGGAACGTTATGAATCAGATGCTCCAATGGTTTACGGAACTGTTGTTTGTATAGGTGGAGCAAAGGAAGTTACATCGTGCAATAAAGAAATGTGTACAGATGTATTTGGTGTTGTTAGTTCGAATCCAGGACTTATGCTTAATGCAGGTGCTGGAGAAGACGACACACATCCTTATATTGCACTTGCAGGAAGAGTACCATGTAGAGTTATAGGAAAAGTAAACAAAGGAGATAGGCTTGTTACCTCAGAGATTGGCGGTCATGCAAGAGCTGCAACTAGCGATTACGATTGGAAACACGTAATTGGTAGAGCTCTAGAAACCAAAATCAACGACGAGGCAGGGTTGATTGAAGTAGTAGTAGGAGCAAAGTAAAGTGGCTCACGTGTCTGTTGGTAAGATTATTGAAGCAGTAGACTACAATACGTTGGCAACAACGTATAACAAATTGTTTTCTGACAATTATAGTACTGTTGAATATCCTGCTACTTTTACAGGCTCAACGCTTAACAATGCAAGCACAAGTAATGCAATCCTGACACTACATGAAAATGATTATTCTACTAGTCCTGGAACTGGTCCATTTACACTAAGCCCTGCTCCAACAAGCGGGGATTTTATTATAGTACAAATAGGTACACAAGTACAAATTTTAGGACATACTATAGATTATACCGCTGGTACAATTACATTTAGTAGTGCTTTACCAGCTAATACTAGAATTGTAGTATATAATAGAACCCTACATAGATTTGGTTGGGGGCAAGCTGCGGCTATTAACAATCATGCAGTGGGCGATATAATTGAAGCAGTAGATATTAACCAACTTATCAATCGTACAAACATTATGATGGAACACATTGCAAGTAGCACAAGGTTTAATATAGTACCTGTGGGAACATTGATTTATGCAAGTGGACTTAACAATTTAGAATTAAATCTAGACAATGAAATGTTTGCAAACAATTTGCATTTAATTTGTAACACTGCAAGTATTGTTAGTGGTCTTAGTTTTACAAGGACAGCAAACTGGACAACTAAACTAGAAGGTATATTTCAATACGGCTTTAGCAGTTACAATGAAGCACGTTACTTTTTTAACAGTGGCGGTGAAATACGCTTTAATATGAGCAACACTGGTAGTAATGCAAACGATGGATATGTAAACTGGGCAAGTGTGTTTAATAGACTTGGTACAGTACGTATGAACCATGACAACACATTACAAAGTGGTACTGGTGGTATTAGCAATGGTAAAGGATTTTATCATTTAACAGAAGATTGGCAAACCATATTTACAAGTGCAGGTCCACGCCAGGGAAGTGGTTACGGCTATGGATATGGATATGGATATGGTTACGGTAACTCATATAATGCAGTGTTTGCACAATTTTATGCAAGATACACAAGCGATCATAATGTACAAATAAAAGTAGTATTAGACGATGCAAGCTATCACACAACAGTTGCTGGTACCACATCATTTAACAGTAGTCATTTACATCCAGATAACCTGACACAAAACGGTGTCAACTATAGTGTTACAGGACCTAGCATATCAGTAATAGAAGATTTTGCTAGTGGAAACGACAGTTAACACTTGACTCTCCAACATAAATAAGTTATAGTAGTAGTTAAATAACCGCATAGGAGGTAAAAACACTATGGATGAACGCTTGGCCAAAGCACTGGAATTTTCTAATTATCGTAGTACAATAGAAAACCAAAAACGTAATTTACGCAGTCGTGTAGATAGTTTACAAACAATTACATACAACAATGGTAGTTTTAAAGCAAACAAGGAAACAATTAGTTTTGTTAGTACACTTATTAATTTAGGTAATGACGAAATTGCAGTTGTTGATGAGAGAGACAATCCTATCGAAATTGACGATCCAAAGGATTTTTTAACAACACTTGTGGAAGCATATATGGCATCCATGAACGAGTTTTTAGCAGAGTCTAAAAAACTAGCAAAGGCTAGAAGTATTAAATCAATTATGGACTGGTAAATGAGCGATAATGGAGTTTGTTTCTTTGCATATAATAACAAAGACATTGATTATGTAAAACTTGCACTACTGAGTGCATTATATGTAAAAAAATTTATGAAAAACAACAACACCTGTTTAATTACTGAACAGGGAGACTATTCCTATCTGTGTAATAGTCGAGGACAAGAATTAGTAGATAAAGCATTTGATGAAATTGTAATAACAAATGTAAAACACAAGCACAACATGCGTATGCATTTTGATAGTCCTTGGAGTAAATTTACTAGCGAATTTAAAAACAGTAATAAACATCTTATAAACGAATATAGTCCTTTTGACAAAACATTACTATTAGATATTGATTATTTTGTGCGTAATGACAGTTTAGACTATTTGTTTGATAGCGATGCTAATGTTGCAATGTATCAACAAGCACGTAATCTTAAACACGAAGATCCTTTTTTATATGAACGTTACTTAAATCCTGTGGGTATTCCCATGTGGTGGAGTACAGTTGTGTATTTCGACAAGAGCGAAATAAGCAATATGTTTTTTGATATATGGGCACATGTAAGTGAAAATTATGACTTTTACAAATTCTTATATAACTTTCCAGGATCGTTATTTAGAACAGATTATTGTGTAAGTATTGCTGTACATTTAATGAACGGCATGAAAACTGGAGATATAATTGATATAATACAAAATACACAAATGGTGTATATGGATCAAAAAGACGATCTAGTTGAAGTAAAAGGTAAAAATGATTGGATATTCCTAGCAAACGATAGAGAATTACCCTGGAAAGATATTACCACACGTAACTATCATGACAGTATACATATGATGAACAAACGTAGCTTGGATAGAAATTGGCAGGATCTGTTGGGAGTTTTAGATGGATAAACAAGGATATATAACACTTGCACGATCTACAAACAACATTGATCTTACAGAAGCAAGTTTACTTGCACGTAGTATAAAATTAGCAGACCCGGACAGAGAAGTTTGTTTAGTAACAGATCAACATGATAGAGTTCCTGATCATATAAGCAACCAGTTTGATTATCTTGTGGAATTACCTTTTGGTATTATAGAGAATGAAGATATTGATATAAACTTATGGCAGGTATATCATTGCACTCCATTCCACGAAACTATGTGGTTACGTAAACAGTGTTTACTTTTAGATAATGTAGATGGAATGTGGGATAATTGTAGTAATTACGATTTGCTATTTCCTAGTAAAACACTAAACTTTAAAGGTGAAAGCAAAGATTTTCTATACTATTTTAGATGCCATGAAAAAAATAATTTTAGTAAAAATCATACTGATATATTTTATTTCAAACAGTCAGAGTATGCAAGTGACTTTTTTAAAGTACTAGATCCTGTTTTACAAGACTGGAGAAGTGTTTATGTCAATCTTATTAAAGAAAACAAGCCTGAATATTTTAACTTAAACTTGCTTATTAATATTGCACTTAAAATGTTTGGACATACAGATATACATACTGATCATTTTTTATATACATTTTTAAGTTTAGAAAATGTAGATTTGGACGATCATGATTTACCTGAAGACTGGACAAGATATTTAAGTTGTTGGGTAAAGGATCAAAAAGTAAAAGTAAGTAACCACAGACTTACAAATTTTGTGTTTTACAATAGTGAAACTTTTATAGATAAGGAAGTACTTGATGACTTTGGCATCTCCAGCTGAGCTTGCTCCTTATAGTGTAACAGAAGATAAAAAATATTATGTTTGTTATAATGAGTGGAACGGAGAAATTAAGTATGTGACTGGTCAAATAGTTGACAGTCGCACAGAAGTTTTTTTGGAAACTACAGATATAGTTGCACGAAAAATACTCAAAGGCGATGTAAATGAAAAAGAGTATATTGTTAGTTTTGTAGATGACGAAAACTTAGGTATTATTCAACGTGATGATAAGCTACGTTTGCGTAGCAGTGAAAAAACACTACACCAAATAACAAGGGTTGGATATGATGACTGGGATATACGTGCAAAGGTATATTTAAAAAACAACAAAATGATGTTGGAGATTAATCCTATTAGTATACAAAAATTAACAAGATTAACTTTTAAAAAAGAATTACATGTTAGTGATGAAAGTGACCTAACCATATATTTGTCAAAGCATAATCAGCCGGACTTTTTTATAGAAAAACTTGATGTAAATCCTGTAGAACTTTTGGATAAAGGAAATATTTGTTTTGATTTATCAGGCATATCACAATTTATACCAATACAACAGTTAGGATTACTTACTAGAAGATGTTTTAAAAATTATCATGTAGAGTTTTTAAATGAAAAACTAAACATACTACAAAACACTCTAGTAAAGAATAGAAACTTTATTATAGATAAAGCATATAGAAATATGCCAAGTAGTCATATTAGTGTGTATAATAAAAAAGATTGTATTATACTTAAGAGTAATGTAAGTATGACAGAATTAGAAGATGTAGGAATACTAGAGCCTAAGTTAAGTATATATGTATGTGGTCAACATGTTGACGACTACCATGGAGTTATGGTGGTAAATACAGATACATTAAAAAAAGAACTTGTAGTAGCGGTGCCAATAAAAATAGAAAGTTTAAAAGATCTAAATCTATTACATGGAAAGCATCGCTTAATATTATCAATTGAGGAAGAATGATGAGTAACTTAATACCCATTACTGAATTTGACGTAGTTTTTATTAGTTATGACGAACCTAATGCAGATGCAAACTACGCAGATTTATTAGATAAATGCCCTTGGGCAAAACGTAGCCATGGAGTATGGGGCAGTGATGCCGCACACAAAGCGGCGGCTGCAATGAGTGATACAGACAGATTTATTACAATAGATGCAGATAACATTGTACATGACGATTTTCTAAATGTAGAATTAGACATGGACAAAGTAGGCGATAATCATGTTATAAGTTGGGCAGGCAAAAACATGGTAAACGGTCTTGTTTACGGTAACGGAGGCATTAAGTGTTGGCCAGTACATGTTGTAAATGGAATGCGTACACATGAAGCCGCTCCTGAAAGCGACAAAGCCGCACAAGTAGATTTTTGTTGGAATATTCATTATGTACAAATGAACAACATTTACTGTGATGTACACAACAATGGCAGTGCTTACCAAGCATATAGAGCAGGCTTCCGTGAAGGTTGTAAAATGAGTTTAGAAGGCGGAGATATTGTTGACAAGTACCAACTAAAAAATGTACACAAAAGAAACTACCAGCGTATGTTAGTTTGGATGAGTGTAGGAGAAGATGCACCGCATGGTTTATGGGCAGTATATGGTGCTAGACTTGGGTGCTACATGACAAATATAGACAGAACTGGTTGGGACTGGCGAGATGTTCGAGACTTTAATTGGCACACAAAGTATTTTAAAGAAGTAGTGCAACCACAGTTTGCAGATCCAGAAGGCGATAGCATTTGCAGTGCTACAGGATATAAGTATAACAATACTAAACTTAAAGAAGAAACAGTACGTTTAGGACGTATTTTACAGGATACTTTAGATTTAGAAATTGCTGATATGGATAGTAAAGCAAGTAGATTTTTTAAAGAAGTTTATGTAAATCCTAGTAGGCTAGGTGCACAAGTACGTGAAGAACAAGTTGACGACAGTCTAGAATAGGAAAGTTATGGGCAATAAAAAAATTGCAGATTTTGAATTCGATAGATATAAAGATGGTCGAATTACCCAAACTGATGTGAATCGTCCTCTTATGAAGGAACTTTTAGATGACAAAGGTCCAGGATTTTGTTTAGCAAAATGGACTCAGGTTACAATGCACCTTGGTGTAGGACTAACACACAGTTGTCACCATCCATCAGCACACAAAATACCTGTACAGGAAATAAAAGACAATCCTGGTGCGTTACACAACACAAAATTTAAAAAAGACCAACGTAAACAAATGCTTAATGGGAAACGTCCTGCTGAGTGTGATTTTTGTTGGCGCATTGAAGATAACACAAATGAGTTTAGTGATCGTGTATATAAAAGTCTAGATCCCTACAGTGTATATGATCATGACAAAATTAAGGAAATGACTGGAGATGAGGACATATTTCCTCGTTATGTAGAAGTTAGTTTTAGTAATGCATGTAATTTTAAATGTGCATATTGTGGTCCTACTTTCAGTACAAAATGGATAGAAGAAATAAAGCAAAAAGGTTCCTATAACTTTCATGGAGGTTATGCTTTTAATGGTATAACAGACGTACAAGTCAAAAACAGCGAAGACAATCCATATACAGAAGCATTTTGGAAATGGTTTCCTGAAGCTGTAACTCACATGCATACATTTAGGATTACTGGCGGTGAACCACTAATGAGTAAACATACTTTTAAAGTTATGGAATACTTACTGGAAAATCCTCATCCTGATTTAGAATTGGCAATCAATAGTAATGGTTGTCCTCCTGCAAAGTTATGGTTACAGTTTACTGAGTTAGTTAACAAACTAGTGTCCTCTAAGAGTATTAAAAAGTTTACACTGTTTACAAGTGCAGAGGGCAGCGAAGGAGCCGCAGAATATGCACGATGGGGAATGAACTGGGACGAGTTTAAAGGCAATATTGAATACTTTTTAAATAATACATATAGTACACGTGTTTGTTTTATGGCCGCTTTTAACATCTTTAGTATTACAACAATGCGAGACTTTTTGGAATATGTGTTGTATCTTAAACGTAGATATAATCAAAATGGCATGTTTAAATGGTTAGAGGAAAGTGGACTAGATACAAACAATAGTTTGCAATATGATTTAGACAAATATCGTACACAAAGATTTAAAAGTTGTTTAGAACGTGATGGCGAAAGCGAAACCAGTAACAGAGTTGGTGTTGATATTCCTTATGTAAGAAGTCCACAGTTTTTAGATGCAAATATGGCTACTCTACAGCTACTAAATGACTACTTATTGCCTGCTGTAGACTTTATGTATCAGAATTTAGCTCAGCATGATTGGCAAGGCTTGTTGGGATTTGAGACTTGGGAAGCACAAAAACTTAAACGTATTTTAGTTGATTGTATTATAAGTTGCAAAGATCATCGTAATGAAGATGAAACAACTAAGCGTGAAGACATTGCAAGAAATCGCAGTAGGTTCTTTGAATTTATACATCAATATGACGATCGCAGAGGCAACAGTTTTTACCAAACATTTCCTGAAATGTTGGAATTTTTAGCAGTATGTAAGTTAGAACATGAAAAAAAATGGGGCGGTGATGCTTGACATATTACTTGTAGACCCACATGAACTTAAAAACTATTTTGTTTTTTCAGACGAAGATAATCCTGAATTTACAGAAAAAACAGTGTTGTCTGCTACAACAGCACCTGCAAGACTTATAAACCATCCTAGTGAAACACTTAATGGTACAATATTTTTTATGCTTAAAGGTGGTATACATGAACGTAATAATATTGACATATTAAATGGTGCAATAATAGATAAAATACCCGAGGACTGGATACCTTTTATTAATGATGGTGTCGTTAATATTGTTGTTGATACTTGTGCAGAAAGTTGGAGCCCACACTATAAAGATCAATATTATTGGTATCCAGAACGTGAATGTGTAGATTTACATGAATTACTTACGGACAAATGTATTTTTAGAGGAATTAATCCACGTGCAGTAACATGGATTACAGGTGATTTAAATGCAGAAGAATATCTAAAAGATTTTACAGGAGTAAAAGTTAAAAGTCATTGTATATATTATTGGATAAGCAATATTATGTGTCGAGAAACACTTGGTAAAGATTTCCTTAGTCATCTGGGCCAGGACACATTTAAAAATACTAGTTTATGCTTAATGCGAGATATGCATAAAGAACACAGATTATATACAGTATATAAAATGTTTAGGGATAGTGATCTAAGTCATAAAATAAGAACATCAACTCCTGAAGTATTTTTAGATAACACAGTTTGCAACCATTATAAAAACTTATATCATAATTATACAGACAAAAACTACTCCCCTCCTTTTGATTGGAACGACATGGCCGCAAGTATAATGGATTATTATACCTTTAGTCCTTATACAATAGAAAATGATGACATAGATAAAGAACAACGTGAAAGTTTATTTGCTTTAGTTAGCGAAAGTTTTAGTTTTGGGAATAAAAAATTTATTACTTACAGTACATTTAGAGCTATAATAAGTTGTAGACCTTTTATAATATTAGGAAACAAGGGGGTGCTTAAACAACTCCATGACTGGGGTTTTAAGACTTTTGATAATATACTAGACGAAAGTTATGATGATATAGAAGATAACTATTTACGAATAGATACTGCCCTTAATAGTTTTAAAAACTATAAAGGCAAAGAGCTAGAACATATAGAAGTATTTCAAGAAGTTAGAGATATAGTTAGACATAATTATATCCATTATTGTAATAATTACATTAATGCTAATGACGATTATGTTGATGTGTTTAGGCAACAATTATGAACGAACTATATTTTGCAACACCCAGAAGTGGAAGTCATGCTATATGTAGTATGAGTGTAAGTCAACGGAAACTATTGGAATATTTTAATATAGAAGACATGATACTGCCTAGAAATGTTGATGGAAATTTAATTTTATATAATTTAATAGAACCACAAACACTTGATTTTTTAGAACGGGGATTATTTGAAGATGCCTGGAACACACAAAAATTAAATACAAAAGATAACGAACAAACATATTATAAAATTATAAAAAAGGGATATAGTTATCTTAATGATTCATTTCCTGAACTAGATGTTTTTACTAACGAACATCAAACACGTTGGGATTATCTAAAAAGTATACCCGAAAGTTGGAGTGTTAAAATAATGCAATATCATTATGTTGATGGACAAGTATTACATGAAATTTGTGATCGTGCAGATAAAATTAACTTTATACAACGTAAAGATTTAGTAGCACAAGCAATTAGTACAGTTAAAGCACAAAATTTACCTGACAATGTTTGGCATACTACTACAGAACAAACTGTTAAACTAACAACACAATTAAGTTATAAACCTATCATAGATCAAATAGAAAGCATACTGCAAGAAAATCATTGGATTACAAAAACTTTAACAGACTATAATCATAAAGTCAATACTATATATTATGAAGATGTTGACTTTAGCAATAGTCTGTATAAAAAACTTACAATAGAAACACCAGACTTTAATACACAAGAATGTTACGAAGCCGCAAAGGAAGCAGGATATGATTACACCAGTTACTTGTTGTAGAATTTGTGGCAGTAATGTTAAACAAGTTGCAGATTTGGGCAGTATACACATTAATGATTTTCCTGAAAAACCAGGCGAAACAAAAGGCACTGCTCCGCTTGTATTAGAGCAGTGTGAAAAATGCACACTTGTACAGTTAAAACACACAGTTAATCCTAATATATTATATGGAGATCACTACTGGTATCAAAGTGGGCTAAATCCTAAACTAAAAGCAAATTTACTAGACATTGCAGAGTATGCAAATAAAAATACACAGCCTGGCGATATTGTGCTTGACATTGGAGCAAATGATGGTACATTGCTAAGTGGTGTTAAAACAGACAGAGTTAGATATGGATGTGAGCCGGCGCCTAATTTACAACTAAAGTTAAACAAGCATGCTGATGTAGTAATAGATGATTTGTGGCATTACATGTACATGAACGGAGAAATTGCACAGTTTATAACAGCAATTGGTATGTTTTATGACATGGACGATCCCAATGAATTTATACACAGTGTAAGAGAAAGTTTAGCAAGTAACGGCATTTTCGTTGCACAACTTATGACACTTGCACCCATGTTACGTATGAAAGATTTAGGCAACATATGTCATGAACATCTGGAATACTACACATATAAAAGCCTTGTAGAACTTTATGAACGTAATGGACTGGAAATATATCATGTGGAAGAAAATGATATACAAGGCGGCAGTTACCAAATTTGGGCAAGACATTTAAACAAAGGCAGTATACAATATGCTGAAGATGTGCAAGGCTTACAGGAGTTTTTTAGTAGTATAACTGAAACAAAACAAAAACTACACACAATACTAAAGCAATACAAAGCCAATGGTAAAAATTGTTACGTATATGGTGCAAGCACAAAAGGCAACACACTATTACAAATTTGGGACATAGGAAATTATTTTAAAGGGGCGGCTGAAATACACACAGATAAATTTGGCAGATATACAGTAGGTACAGATATTCCTATAATAGATGAAAAACAAGCCAAACTAGATGCAGATGTTTTCTTTGTGCCTAACTTTGGTTTTCGAGACTTGTTTGTAGAAAAAGAAGCACAATGGATTTCACAAGGTGGTGAAATGTTATTTGCAATGCCAGAGGTAGCAGTAGTAAAATGACCTTTAGAGAATGGTTTACAGATTTTATTGTATCGTATGATTGGGAGCCACTGCGAGCAGTAGAAACCAGTCCTTACTTTTGCCAGATTGCTACAGGTAACGTAGATTATTGGCTACCACATTTGGAAATGTTGGAAAATGCAGGCATTGATAATTTACCCTTTAGTGCTAAAATATTAGACTTAGGTACTTGGTTTGGTATACTTCCTTTTGCATTAAAACAATATGGATTTACAAATGTATACGCTACAGATAGATTAAGTGAAAGCGAATTTAAACGCAAAGAGTTTGACTTTTTGTGGAACTATTTTGATATACAACCTTATGATTTAGACATACTGCCTAATAAAACTTTTAAGTTGGACCAAAAATACGATTTAATATTATTACTACAGAGTAATTTCTATTGGAAAACAAAAGAAGTTTTTTGCCATAATGGTAAACAACTTACAAGACAATGGCAAGTAAAAGATGCAGAAGATCGCACACATACATTTTTTAGTCCTTTTGACAAATCTGAACTAGAGTTTTTTAATAACAATATGCAAGAATATCTAACTCCACGAGGTAAAGCAATAATACATCCTAGTCCTTGGGTATACGATCAAGATGGTATGGAAGAAACTAGCAAGTATCTAAAACAATTTCAGATTAACAATGAAACTACACATTATGTTTTACAAAACCAGGTCCTGCCCGTTGTTGATCCCAACAACTGGAAAGACAAAGTATGGGTAAACAAATCGGATAAAACTTTTTTTGTGCCTATATGGAGATGTGGTAATACAACTTTTATGAACTATTGTGCATACCAATTGGGCTTTGAATTATTACATAAGCCTGATGTTACAGGTTACAAGGGTATAGCATTTGTTAGAGATCCACGCATAAGATTAGTAAGTAGTATTTTGATGGTACAGCAAAACACTGGTGTTACAGTGGAATATATTTTGGAAAAACTATCTGAAAACAATATATTTGACGAGCATCTAATACAGCAAACAGATTTTATTAAAAATTATACAATCACAAGTTATATAGATTTAGATAATTACAAAAACTATCAGCCCAAAAGCCGTATGGAAAACATTATTATTAAGACACTAGAAGTATATACAGACAACAATAGTAATGATACAAGTAAACAAAAAGTATTTGAAATAGTAAACCAACCACAATACAAAGATATAGTTGACAACTATATGGCAGTAGATACAGTAATGTTTAATAAGTTTGGAAACACATGACATATTATATAGCAGGTAACCGTGGACTAGTAGGCAAACACTATATGCATCTAATACCGGATGCACGTGGCGGTAACACAAGCAACACAGATTATACGCATTATACAAGCGCATATACACACATACTAAGTGGCAATAAACCATCACATGTTGTTGTTAATGCGGCTACTGTAGGAGGACTACAGGAAGATTTAGATCGTAGTTTTGAATTGTTGATGCGTAATCTGGATATACAAAATAATATATTTAAAATTTGTGCAGAAGCTGGTGTACACAGATTGTTATTACAAGGCAGTACATGCAGTTATCCAGAAGATGCTGAACAGCCTTTTACAGAAGAACAGCTAATGACAGGCAAGCCGTATGACGGTTATCTTACTACAGCGTTGCCCAAACTAGTTGGCATGTATCAGTGCAGAGCAAGCAATGATAAGCGTGGTACAGCATGGCGTACAGCAATATGTACAAACATGTTTGGACCTGGAGACCGTACTGGAGAACATGCACATGTAATAGGCGCACTAATGCAAAAATTTGTAACAGCCGTAAAGCAACAACACACTGAAGTAGAAATATGGGGTAGTGGAGAACAAAGTAGAGATTTACTTTATATAAAAGATGCAGTACGTGCTATGGACTTAACATTAAACAACGATAAGTATGATACTGTTAACATTGCAAGTGGTGTAGAATATACTATAAAACAAATTGCAAGTACAATTGCGGAAATATCAGGCTTTACAGGCAGGCTTTGGTATAATACAAACAGACCAGAAGGCATAGGTAAACGTGCAGTGAGCAACAAACGTTTAGTAGATCTAGGTTGGGAACACCAGTATTGTATTAGAGAAGCATTAACAGAAACATACGAGTGGTATTATGAAAACACCTAACAGTCATATGAATCCAGTATACAACGACAGTGAAGTAAACAGTGTAACTGAATACTTACAAAGTGGCGGTTGGATTATGGAACACACTAAAACTAGACAAATGGAAAAAATGATTTGTCAGTATACTGGTGCAAAGTATGCTCACATGGTTCCTAGTGCAACAATGGGATTGTTGTTAGCAAGTATGCTTAGTGATATAAAGCCTGGAGAACACTTTGATTGTCCAGCATATACACAAGCGGCAACAGCAAATGGCAGTATACTAATGGGTGCAGTGCCTGAATTTATTGATGTTGATCCAGTAAGTTACACATTAGATTTTAGCAGAGTAACAAATCGTGTTGTATATGTAACAAGCATAAACGGCAGGACACCCACAGACTACAAGCAACAGATACAACGATTGCAAAATGCTGGACACTTTGTTATTGAAGATGCCGCACAGGCATTGGGTAGTTGGCATGCTGATTGTCATGTAGGTACTATGGGAAATGTGGGTGTGTTCTCGTTTGGTGCACCTAAAATTATTACAACAGGACAAGGCGGTTGTATTATAACTAACAGCGAAACAATAAGCGAACGCATACATGCTATTAAAAACTTTGGACGTACAGTTGGTGTAGGAGAAGTTTATAATATAATGGGTATGAACTTTAAGTTTACAGATTTACAAGCAAGTTTTGGAATAGAACAAATGCACAAACTACCAGCAGTAGTAAATCGTAAAAAAGAAATTTACACAGCATATCGTAGATTGCTGGCTGATGTTGCTGAGTTTGTTGATACTGATATTAAGCAAGCAACACCTACATATCCAGAAATACTTGTTGACAACAGAGACGAACTTGCGCTAAACTTACGTAGTAAAGATATAGGATGTAGAGCAGTATATGACAGTTTAGGCAAACAGCCGTTTCATAGTCGTTGGGTGCCAAAAGTTGCACCTGTTACAGAATACATAGGTGCCAAAGGATTACAACTGCCAGCACAACCAAATTTAACTGATAATGATATTATAGAGATTTGTAATGCAGTAAAACATTACGCAGCAGTGTAAAGTTTTACAAGACTTTCTATACCTTCTTCAAGTGTTTCAGTACTCTCAAACCCTATACTTTTAATTTTACTGTAATCCACGAAGTAATCCCTGCCATCTTTGTCATGACTAAGTTCATCATTTATTA
>Ga0181398_1000202_pt1 | contig 18235 bp, 17 predicted proteins | sample 21SPOviralmetaG_FD_130127 | JGI IMG/M metagenome (GOLD analysis project Ga0181398, IMG submission 130127) | Marine viral communities from the oligotrophic San Pedro Time Series (SPOT) site, San Pedro Channel, CA, USA - 21 SPOT_SRF_2011-04-29 | ecosystem: Environmental > Aquatic > Marine > Strait...
ATAGCAGAATTAGATGTAGTTCCTGATGTTGGTAGTTCAGCAGCAGTATAATCTATACTTAATTTACCCTCTATTGTGCCTCCTCCAATTCCTACCTTACCGCTTGAATCGATATACATTGAATAACTAAGTACTGGCGGATTAGCTGCGGTTGCTCGTCTAAAAGCAAAACTACCATCAGTTCCAAGTTGAATAATTGAACCTCCTACTGAATGATTAACAGAATCCCAAGCAGAACCATTAAAGAAAATATTTTGTCCAATACCGTAAAGAGGATTTAGTAAAAAACTATTTGTAGAATTACCCTTAATCTCTAATTGAGTGTTAGGCGAAGCCGTTCCGATTCCTACATTTCCTGTTGTTCTTTGCATTGTCATTACAGTGGTTGGAGTAGTACCAAAGCTGAATTGTAAATCATCATTTTGGTAGATTTCCCAAGTTTCAACTGCATCTTGTAATATAATACTACAATCTTGTAAATTAGATTTACCAATTTTTAAAAATCTGTCAGCACTATTTGGTGAAGTACCTGTTGTGTCTCCAATTCCTACGTTTCCATCACTGTCTATGGTCATTCTTTCTGTAGCATCAGTAGCAAAAGACATATAATTATCTTGATGATTATATTTTACTTGTCCCCTGTATCTATCAGCTCCAGAAGTTCCATCTGCAAACATTAAATAATTAGCATCTAAATTAGCATTAGAAACTATTGTAATACCATTTTCTGAACTACTACATTTAACAACTAATTGGTCTGCATAATAATCTGTAGGAGAATCAGTTCCTATTCCTACGTTTCCAGAACTGTCTATTGTTAATCTTTGTTCATCGTCAGTAGTAAAAGTCATAGAGTTGGAGGCGTGTAAATATTTTATCTGTCCTCTATTGTTAGAATTTTCATCTCCAAAATAAATACCTCCGTTATTTGCACTATTTGATAATATTGTGATTCCACTACTAGCATTTCGAGATATAACTAAACTATTAAAATTTGTATTTGGTGTTATTAACGCAGTACCAATATTTACATTTCCTGCAAAGGTTGAACTTAAATCTTTATTAATTGTAAGTGCGGTAGCGGCAGTTGCTCCACCTTCTTGTGTTTGAAATTTAAAAAAGTTTCCAGTTGTATTCGCTGCTCCTCCAGTAATTTTAAAAGTAACACCATCCGCTGTATCACTAGCTAATTCCCATGTTTCTCCTAAATAATTTCTTGTAGCATAATAGCTTGCATTAGCCCTAGCAATTATATTCCCAGTTACATCCACATTCCCTGCAAAGGTTGAACCACTACTAGAAATTGTTAACTCTGTACTACCTGCAGGTTTTATATAAACAGCAGTAGGAAACATAGAAATAGCATCTGAACCCCCTACACCTAAGTTTAATACATCACTTCCTGTACGATACATTCCTGTATTGGTATCACCACTAAAAGTAATCGCAGGGTTAGTTGAGTTGCCGTCTGGTAACAATATTTGGTCTCCAGTACTTACAACAATATCAGTTCCGTCAGTAATATTGCCATTTGCTAAAACCTCAGAAAGCTCATTGTTTGCTCCAACTTGAGTATCTACATACCCTTTTGATGCTGCATCTGTACTTGAAGTAGGTGTTAAAGGAATAGTAACCTGACCACCAAAACTAGATTGTCCAGTTCCAGAAACTGCTAATTCCCCTGTTACATCAACACCATCGCTTGTAGTAGCGAATTTAACACCAGGATTTGTATTACCTCTATAATATATTGATACACCCTCAGACCCGTGAGTTAACATTAAATCATTATTGTTAGTATCACCTGCTTTTAATTGAAATATATCAGAACAAACATCTAAAATCCTAGAACTACCTGTTTCTATTTTAATAGCATTAGTGCCATCATCATATATTTCAAGAGCTGACGTACCATTCCACTTTATTTTACTTGAGTTTGAAAGTGTTATATCACCATTGGCAATTATATCTCCTCCAAAAGTTGAATCAACACTTATAACTTCAAAGTTGCTACTAGTATATTTAAATATAGGGCTACCAGATGAAAATATCATATCACCCTCAGCATTAAGCACATTATTTAAAGATGTACATTCTAGCTCTATTGACTTGTTTTGCGTTACATTGTCTATCGTTAATTTAGTAGTTCCTGCTTTATTAATTAAAACATCTTTACTAAAAGTAAATAATGAAGAATCTTCTACTACTCCATTTGTTTCTATGTTACCTATAACTAAATCTGCTTTATCATATCCTGTACCTGATATACTTACAGTAGTTGTTGGTTCTATTTGTAATCCTTTAAATAACCTGTATTTACCTGTTAGAGCTTCTCTAAACAGTCCAGAGTATAGTGTAGTACTTGAAGGTGTATATTTGCCGTAAAAACCTATATCTACTGCGTCTGTTGAAGTGTTATTGTTAGCTAGTACGATTAATGGGTCTTTTACTGTTAGTGTATCAGTTCCTACAGTTGTTGTGCTTCCTTCAACTACTAGATTTCCTATTACAGTTAAATTGCTTCCTATTTTTGCATCTCCGTAAACGTGCAGATTTAATCCTGCTTCTGGAGTAACTCCTATACCTACTTGAGTTGTAGAAACCCACATAGGAGAGTTATTACCAAAACCATCAGTTAACTGTTTAGCTGAGGTTGTTATATTTCCATTGTCAGAGAACTTAACAAGAGCCTGATAGGTATTTTTTATTTTATTTCCTGAAAGAGTAGCCATTATTCAAAACAAGTTGGTTGTGAATCAATATGTAAAGTACTCTCGTTTGCCGTATCACCAAACTCGGTGCTACAGTATATTTTTCCCCAATTTATTGTGTTTGCCATCTTTGTTTAATTTTTGTAAGAAAGAATCTAGCTTAATTACATTACTTTCTTTAGGTTTATATGTTTTTATTTTTTTGTACTCCATTAAAGTACCCAAGAATTAAAGTTAACATCTTTATCTGGATACATTTCTCCATTTGTTGAAGAAACATATTCTGGAAATAAAGTGCTATTATAATCCATGTAATCAACAAATCTTCTAGTATAAAATTCTGCTGTTTCAGTAACTTTAGATAACATCATTCTCATCTCTTCAAGAGATATTGTCTCTGAGTTTTCACTTCTATGTTTAAATACACCTCCATTACTAATTTGATACATAGCAAATGGTAAGTAAGAGCTTTGTGTAAACCAAACCAACATAGGTTTTATATAGTCATCTAATAATGATTTATAATCTGAATTTGTAGCATCACTAATAGTGTCATTAATTATTAATGTTTGTAGCTTCTTATAAAGTAACCCTCCTAGATAGTTTTGAATATGTGTATCTTGTGCTACTTCTATAAATTGTATTAATTTATCAGCATCTACATTACCATCTATTATAGATTTTCTTTTTAAGTCATTTATCGTTATGAAAAGTGCTTTCTGTGCCATAATTATTTAGTTTTTGGGTAAGCACCTCTGTTTGGCATATCTACTGGTCTAACTTCGACTTCTTGAGGATTGTTTGGTTCCTTAAATCCGTCTTGTACAGCATCTGAAGCTTCAACTTCGGTATCTGGTGTTACTTTCTTTTTATATACTCTTCTTTCCCAGAAGTGGTGACAATTTTTACCTCCTTTGAACTTAAAAAGATTATATTTCTTTTTATTGTGTCCTAATTCACTATTTAAACCTTTAAAAGACATTAAAGTAATATCTTCTTTTCTAAATACTAAATCTTTAGATGTTAATACCTCCATCTTCTTACAAAATACTCTGCTTTTATCAGAGTTTCTTACAGGAGAATAAGCATATCTTACTTTATATCCTGAATTATCTTGTCCAGAACGCTTATTAGGACTAGCATCATCTTCAGAAACGCTTAATTTAGTTAAATCAAAGTCCTCATTCTTATCGTTTACAGCTTCGCTATGTATAAGCTCCCATTCACTAGAGATAACCTCTCCTAGGCTCTCTAATTGCGTATACAGGTCTTCTGCACCATCATCTGATAAGTCTAACTCTTCTTGTGAGCTTAATTTCTCTCCAGTTTCCTCTTCTCTCTTAACTTTAGTAGAAATATTATCTAATTCTGTAAACTCTATTGGTTGTAGCGTTACAAAGTATAGATTAAGGTATATTTTATTGAAAGAAAGTATTTCGTTTAACCCTTCAATGATTCCTTGCTGAAAAGGTCTAATAACAATGTTATCCATAAGAATAGAAGCTGTTCTAAGCTCTTCTGCATTGTTACCAAACCCAGTATTATCCTTTATACCTAATAATATAGGAGAAACAATACCATGACCAAGCATTATTTTTTCTCTACTCTCATCAGCTAAGAACTGATATTGAGCATGAGCATCTGGAAGATGAATAGGCTGTAAATCTGCTTGAGTTTCTGCTGATTCATTAAAAGTAAGTATAAATTTACCTGCATTTGAAGAACCACTAAACTTATCATATATTTTATGCTCAATTAACTCTTGAGTTTCTTCATTTGGTACACCATTATTAAAATTAACTAATAAAGATGGCTGTAAACCATTTTTAATGTTATTTATATGATAATTACTTACTTCCTCTTCTAATTCAGCATATTGTAAGCAAGATTGGTAGTCTACTGGAGAATAGTAATAGAATCCTGACCTATAAGGCTTAAATACATATATTTCTATAACTTCTCTCTTTGAACCATTACCAAAAGAAGGTATTCTTTTAGGTTTATCACTAGGAGCCATTTCTGACCATTTAGGGTGATAGTAATAAGCTTCTATTTGACCCTTTTTAGCTTTCTCAGCCCTTAAAGTTTCCATAGGAAAATGTAAAACCTTAATTATAGAAGTTTTTTGTTTATTATATATTACTTGAACAGCAGACTGACCAAGCATTTTGTAATCATTAACAACCCTTCTTAAATCCTTAGGCTTTAATAACATTTTCATTTTAGTATACATCTCAGGCTTAACTTCGCTATCTGTAGCTTCTAAACCTCTTCCGTATATCATATCAACTATACCATTTATACATCTAGCATTAGTTGGACTTCCTAAGTATTTATTTATAAGTTCATCAAAATAATCATTGCAATCTCCATATTGAATCCAGTCTTTTCCGTAAACTTCTTTTATCTCTGGTATTTCATATCCAGAAAGATTAACTACTCTAATATTTTTATTTTCCATATTATATTACTATATATTCGTCTTCAGACCCTTCACCATATTGGTCGTATTCGTTTGTATTTAATGTATGTATTTCTTCATTGTCTGTTTGAGCAGTTGCATAAGCTTTATCTCTATACCATAAAGCACCTGTTTTGTCAAACTCTAAATAATAAGAACTTCCTTCTTTTAAAAACGTAGCCAATGCAGCAGAAATTAATGTTACAGATACAAAATTTTCGTTGTTTGTAACTGAAGCAGGAAGGCTAGTTAATCTTTCACTTTTGTTTGTTCCATCTTCTGTTATAGTAAGGTTTACAATATATGAACCAAGGCTTGATAGGGGTGAATAACTTCTAGGAATTATCTCAATTGTTTGTGAAGCCGTGCTTGGAAGTAATCTTATCATAATAAGATAACTGAAAAGTGTCGATTTTGTTTTATATAGAAAAAGCCCCAATTAAGGGGCTTTATATCTTCTATGTTTAAGAACTTACTATGTTTAAGAATCTACTACAGTAAATCCAACAGATGCAGGGTCAGACTCCATAAAATTAGCTGGAGCTTTTTCCATTCCTGTTAAAGTTAAAGTGTATCCACTTAAATCTCCCATAGCTCCACCTGTAACAATAGTTCCTCCTGAAACATCCATTCCATGCTCTATTCCAGCTAGGAAGTAGTTTCCATTGTTATCTTTTATGATAACGTGAGGTCTATTGAAAGACAAGAGTTTTAACTCTTTGTGGTCTGCTATAGTTAGTTTGTGTAGAGTCAACTCTAAAACTTGCTCGAAAGCAGTAGTTCCATTTTCTCTACTCGCTTGGATATTTTGTGTAAAAGAAGAAGTTCCTTTAATGTCATATTCGTATGCAGATGGAGTTCCAGTAATGGACTCTATGGCATCTGTATTCGTTGTATCAAAAGTAATTGTTGAATACAAAGAAGAACTATAATTAACAAAGTAAACTTTATCTAATCCACCAACACTATCCTTGCAGGGTTCTGTTCTATATAGCGTTAAATTACAAGACATATTATTAGTTTTTTAAAGTTAGTATTAAAAGGGTGAGTGGTTAAGCCCACCCTTTATTTAATTATTATTAAGAATTTACTCTGTATACGATATCTCCTCCGATTCCGTATTGTACTCCACTTGTAAACCTCATGATTACTCTTACATTTTGAGAACCATCTAAGTCACCCATATCGATAACTTTTACTTCGTTGTGGTCAGATAAAAGACCTGTTCCAAAGTATAGGTTAGATTTTTCAGCAGCAACAGCAGTATCGTCAGCAAGTCCGTTAGCAACAAATAGTTTTACACCATCGAAGCTTAATGAACCATTGTTCCACCATTGAGTTCCTTGAGAGTTTGTACCAGCAGCACCTAATCCAGAAGCTCCAAATCCACCTAAAGCTCTTACATAAGCTCTAGCAATGTTTTGTGATACATATACATACATATCTTCTTGTCCGTATAAAGAAGAAGGAATTGCATCTACTATAGAACCTAATTCAGAGATTACGTTAGCAGAAGTAATTGCAGAACCAGTTACATCTATAACATCAGAATCAGCAGCTAATAAAGTAGAGAATCCATCAAATTCACCAGCATTAGCATTAACACCACTCCAAATGTTTTGCTCAGTTTTCTCAGCAACTTTAGCAGCAACGTGAGAAATTAAGAAATCACTAAATTTTGGAGGTAATTTGTCAAATGTAGAATATCCCATTTGTACAGCTTCCCAGTCTGAACGGAAGTCTTTTTTACATAGTTCAACATTAACTTGGAACTCTTCTGGTTGAAGGATTCTTTCTGTTAATGTAACTGAACCTGTGTCAGCAAAATCACAAGAAGCATTAGCAATAAGACCGCTTGTTGCAACCTTTTTGATTATCTCTTTGAATTTTACATTAGGTTTTACTGAAATTCCACCATTTTCGATAGTAGAACCAGATAATAACGCAGCAGAAATATACTTTCCAGCAAATTCTCCAGCATAAGTACTTGTAATTGAAGTTGTAGTAGCCATTTTTTATTATTTTAGTTTTGGTTTATTATGAAATTTTGTTTAGTACTCTATCCATTATTGTTTGTGGTCCTTTATTACCATACAAATGAACATTGTTTTTTTCTACGTTAGATTCAGGAGAATGAGCAATAGGCTCGGCTTCTGATTCTTGAGAGGACAACTCAACTTCCTCTTTTAACTCTTCTGGAACTTCAGGAGATTTTTCTTTACTCATTGATTCCATTAATTGGTCATACATAGCTTTCATTTCAGCAATCGCTTTAGAAAGTTCTTCTTTAGTAGCGTACATTTCCTCTTCTTTAACTTCTTCCTCTTCTTTTACGTCTTCTTCAGAAACTTCGTCTTTCACTTCTTCGATAACTTCGTCTTCTGCTAATTTAACCTCTTCTTGTACTTCTATCTCTTCGACTTTTTCTTCAGTCTCAGATAGTAAGATTTTCTTAAATTTGTCTACGATATCGGTAGCTTTCATATATTATTGATTTAAATTAATAGTATAACTTGATAACCTCAAGCTTTTATTTTTGTTGTATTTTTAGTTAGCTGCTATACAAGCATCGCAGTCATCATACAAAGTAGATGATTCTACATGATGTTCTCCACTTGCAGAAACATTAAGAACAGTATAACAATTACTATGACCTGTATTTTCAAATTGTAAATAATAAACATTACCTACCACAAGTTCAGTTCCGTGTAAATGAATTTCTTTTTTCATAGAATGACCACACCTTTGCACTCTATAATAATATTCATCTCCAACGACAGCATGACTACTTATGTTACCTATACCTTGAGCCTGTAAAGAACCATCACAACATTTTACCGAATAGGTACCATCTTTACATAAACAACCTCTTCTTGAAGAACTAGGACTTGTTCTGCTTGGTGTTTTTTTGTATTTTCTTCTCATATTATTTTTTCTTCACACAATTAGGTCTTCTTTTACCATCTATTATTTGATAACCTTTTTGCTCATAGCCATCCCAACAAGGACTTTTACTATTCTTCCCCGCTTCTACTGAGTGTTTTTCACAAGGCATATACCATTTCTTTCCTTCATAATCATGCTCGTGTATACCTTGACATCCTAAGTCATCTGACATTTCCATAGCTTTTTCTTTTGTAGAATAAGCCAATCTATCATTTATTATTGCATAGTCTTCATTTATTTTCATTGAAGCCATCTTTAAAGAATCTACAGGTTTTATTTCTCTGTCTATTTCTTTTAGCTTCTTTGAAGCCCAGTTTATACCTGCATCTCCACCCCAAGCATCCCATAGTAATTTACCACAACCTTCAGAATAAGGAACGTCTTTATCTCTTCTAAATCTAACATAAGAAGCCATTTGAGATATTATACATCTTGATATAGGTTCTTTCTTAGCTAACATTTGAGAAACTTGCCATCCAGCCTTAGTACCACATTGTGACTTATTATCTATTTTATATTTCAATGCTCTTAATGAGTTTTTATGAGCAGCATCAGGATAATCCTTAAATTTATCTTCAGCAAGAGTTAAAGCATTACACTCTAAAGAATCTTGTAATTGTAATTCAAAGTCATCTATTTCAGACATCTCTTTTTTGTCTATTTGCTTTAGTTTAGATATTGCCCAATTAACACCAGCACTACCTCCCCAAGCATCCCACATAATGCCACCACATCCTTCTGAATATGGCACATCTTTGTTTTGTTGATGCCTTTTAAATGAAGCCATCCTTGCAATGGTTGACCTTGTTAAATTAGATTTTGATGCTAACATAGAAGCTCTTCTCCAGCCTACAGGAGTTCCGCAAGAACTACCATTTTCTTTCTTCCATTTTAAAGCTCTCTTTGCATTGTTTACAGCCGCTTGAGGATAGTCATTATAAGATTCTAATTCTATCTCTTGAGACTCTAAGAAAGCTTCTTCTATCTCATATAATTTAGATAATGCTTCCATTTCATCAAAGTCTTCTTCTACACTTTCTTTTGGTCTTTCATCCAGTTTGTCAGCAAAGAATCCTTCTATAGAAAATCCTTTTACTTTTCCTTCTTTTACAAAGTCATTCCAAATTTCATCATTGTTTACTTTTACAGAAACCATCCAAGTTCCTACAGGTAAACTAAATCCATACTTTCTTGATTTGTCTTTCTTTTTATCTTCAATAATCCAAGATTCTACAACAGATAACCCATTGAGTTTAACGTCATGTTCTAATGTTGAATTATTTTGTTTACCTCTTGACAAGAACAGCTCAGATGCTTTTCTTACAGTATCTTCACTAAAGAATATGTTATACTCTTCTTCTCCGTTGATTCTTAATATTTTTTTATTAGGTATTAAAGCAGCACCCATAAGGATTCTTTTTTCCCTATCTACTTCAGCAAGTTTAACTTGTTGTTTTTTAAGTGCAATAAAATCTTCTTCTATTGCTGGGTTTTCGACAACGCTTATAGCTTCTATTCCACTAAATTCGTTTTCTTCGTCTATGTATAGTTCAATGGTTTTCATAATATGATAACTTTTATATTTATGTTTTGTTTTATTTATCCTAAAGCAGATTCTGCGGATGTTTTTCTGTCTAACTCTTGAGCAGAAGTTACTTCTGTACTAACTACATAAGCTCTAAAAGGTCTGTCCTGAGCTCCAGTAACCGCTTCTGCAATTTGACTTGTTCCTCCAGCACCTACTACGTTGAAGCTCGGTGCAGATACAGACATAGAAGCTCCTCCTCCAGCACCACTCTTAGCACCAGCAACAGGAAGTTTAGTAGACATAATTTCTTGTACTTGTTTTAAACCAAAAACCCCTGTAGCAACTGCCGATGCAATATTCCAAGGACCATAAGGTTTAGCTCCTAAAGCAGCAGTAACCGCTTCTTTTGTATTCATAATAGCCATAGCTACAGCAACTGCCTTACCTACAGCAGAGCCTTCTCCAGCAATAGCCATCATAGCTTGAGCCACTTTATTAGCTATAGCAAGTTTTGTTTTTTCTTCTTTTCTCTTTAGTTTTGTTTTTAATCTTTCTTGCCTATTTACCTCATTGGTTTCTTTTTCCATTAAGTCTACATAGCTTTTGTTAGCCAATATTCTCTCTGCTATTTCATCTTTTATATTTTGCATTTTATTGTTATGAATTTCTTCGCTTAACAATTTTTCATTTGATATTTTATTCATTTCATTTTCAGCCATAGTCACATCAAAAGCTAAAACATCCTCTCTTTCTTTTGCCATAAAATCAGCTTGACGTAGTCTTGCTTTTTGCAAATCATTTATTCTTTCTATGTCAATAAGGTCATTTGTTTCTTCTATCTTCTGTATCTTAAATTTAGATAAAGAATTTTGCGACTCTTTAATAGCTTCATCTGCTTTCTTTTCTGCTTTAGCCCTATCTTCTGGGTCTTTTATAGCTGCAACCCTATCTTCTTCTTTTCTTTTGTATTCATCAAATTTGAATTGTGCTAAATCCATTTGATATTGAGATTCTGCCCTTAATTGTTGTTCTTTACCATGTATAGTTTGCTTTGTTACATTTTCTTCTGACTTTAATATGTCATCAGCAAAAGACAATCTTTTAGCAACAAATTCTTTTCTTGATTTAGCCGCTTTCTTTTCTTTCTTTTCATTTATTTCTGGAATAACACCAAGTTCATTAAGCATAGCAATTAGCTTTTCATTTTCTTCGTTAGCTTCCCTATCAGCTTCTGTCTTTTTTCTAACCGACTTTTCTTCGTTTATTAAATCTGCATTATAACCTTTTCTTATAGTAAATGCAGTCGCTAACTTGTCAAAAAAGGTTAAGTTTTCCCCAATCTCTTCTGTTTCTCTTTCTAGTTCTTCATTATAGTTTTCTTGAAGTCTGGTAATAATAGCTTGTGCTTTAGCTTTTGTTTCTAGTGTTTTAATATATTGGTCTGTTAATTTTGTAGACTCTTCAGTTAATCTACCTTCTTCGTCTAATTGTATATTTAAGTCTTTATGTTCTTTATTTAGTTCTGTTACCAATTCTTTTCTTTCATCTAAAGGCACGTTGCTTTCTTGTAATATAGAAACATAGGTTTTTAATTGAGAAGCTTGTTTTCCAAAAGCATTATCTAAATCACTTACAGCATCTTCTGCGGTTTTAGTTTCTCTACTAAAGTATTCTAATGCCGCAACTGCTGCTTGAAAGACAAATAATATTCCAAGAGGACCAACAAATTGTTTTCCCATTACTTTTAATGCGTTTGTAAATCCTCCTGTTCTAGCTATCAAAATTGCAAACAAACTACCTAACTGAGAAATGTTGTTTGCCATACCTCTAATACCATATCCAGCATCAGAAACAGTTCTACCAAGTTCATTTACAGCAGCACCTGCTAAACCTGTAGAATCGGCTAAAGGACTTACTCCTTTTTTAGTTGTAGTTTGAAGAGTTGTATTAAGGTTTTTTAGTGCTGTTTCTGACTTAACAAATCCTCTTGTTAAATTGTCTACAGCAATTTTACCAGTTTTGGTATCAACCTTTATAGTATATATTTTAATATTGTTTTCAGCCATTGTTGTATGTGTTTCGTTTTGTACTTTCTTTTATTTCTTTCCAAGTTAATGGAGATTTATATTTACCTTTTGCAATATCTATATCTTCATCATATAAATACCAATCAGAAGCAGACAATAAATCTATTATATTCTTTATCATAATTTTATTAATAATTCTAAATCACTCTTACCATCTTTTAAATTAGTACTTATTGAATTTATTGTAAATTCTTTGTCTTGAATAATAAGTATGTCATTTAATTTATAGTTAATTAAAAAATCAGCAGGGAACTTAGCTTTTAACTTATAAGTTCTTTTATATTGATTAAATACGTCTGTTATATATGTCTTATAGAACTTCTTAAATAGTGAGTTACTAAAACCAGAAGAACTGTAATTAGTTAAGTTCCATTCATCAACTTCATCACTAAAATTTATTGTAAAGTTAGGAGCTGTAGAAACAGAAGCATCTTCGTTTGTATTAGAAGGTCTATAATATTGAGTTACTTCAGAAGGAAGTGTAGTAGAAATCCATTTAATGCCAGAGTCGGCAGTTATTCCAGTTTCTTGGATTCCATAAAACACTAAAGGTTTAGTTAGGACAGGGTCATAGTCACCAGTATTAGGAGTTACGTCTGTATCTGAATTAAAATCTCCATCAGCAGAATATCCCCATAAGATATCTGTTGCATAAGCTTGAGGAGAAGTAACAGAAGTATAAGGACTTGATGATGATTTATTTTCGTCAATCAATCTTTCAAACTTCATGTGTTCAAATCCTGTTTCTATATCGTAAGTAGTTCCTCTATCTACATTTTCAGGCTTAAATTCTTCGTCTCCAAACACTTCATTAAAAGTTTCTTTATGATTTATAGATAATAAAGTACTAGGGTCTTCATATTTAAAGTTTAATTCTGTAAATTGATTAGATGGTGTTATTTCTGTATTAGAAACATCAATGTATTTTGTTATATCTATTTTTCCTCCAGAAGGATTGTTTACTGCATCTGCATAAAAGTTGTCTAGGGTATCTACATATATTTTTCCATAATTAGCATCACCAAAATCATCTATGTAATAAGCAGTTAAATTAAACATCTTGAATAGTCCTGTTAAGAAATCTAAAGTTTTTATTTTAGGAGTATTTTCTGTTATAATTATTTCTTCAGTTGTATTTATAGAATCACCTGCTCCGTTTATATTATATGTTGCCTGACCATCAATTCCTGTAGGAGTACCTGTTACTGGATTAACAGAATATTGTGTTAGCTCTAAGCTGGGAGTAAGGGTTAATGTCTGTTCTGATTCAATTATATATTTAATTTGATAATTAATAGTTTCTGAATTTGGTAATATTACTACGTCTAATGTTCTAGTTCCTGATGTTGCTAGTGAATCTTGTGCTAATACATTTCCAGTAAAATAATCAATAGCTTTTACTCTAAAAGGAATACTAGTGTTAGCACCAGAAGTAGAAATTGTTAATGTTGCTTCGTATTTTTTATCTTGTCTAGTAGAAACAATCCAAGAATCAGAAGTAACAAGAAATCCTAAACTACCAGAAGAATAACCCCAGTCTTTACATATTCTAGTAAGTATTTGTTCTTGGTTTTCATCACCACCTATTTTACCTTTGTTTCTGCTTAACCACAAGAAAAGATTACTAAAAGCACTACCTGAAGTTTCATTAAAGAAATCTCTTGTAAAAGATATGCCATATTTAGTTTCTATAGCCTCAATAATGGTCATACATTTTATAGCTGGTTTTAAATCTTCAAATGCAAGTCCTACACTATTGTTTAATGAGCTATAGTATAAATTACCACTATAATTAGGAGCAGCCTCAGCAGAATCATAGTAAAACCTTTTAGTATGTGATATTAAAGGATATATTATCTTTCCTGAAGATAAACCACTCTCTAATCCTGTTTTAACATTAGTATTATTATATTCGTGTGTATATTCATCTAACTCACCTAAAAGACTTAATTCATCATCGCCAAGTAAATCTTTTAAGCTTACTGTGTTACCAAAGAAGGTTATATTGTAAGAATGAACCTTGTTATTTTTCATTTTTACAGAGTTCAAAAATATCTTTCCTCTTTTAAATGGAAGGAAATCTAATTCTATTATTGCTTCCTTTTTATTCCTTGCATCAAAACCATTCTCTATAGATTCATTGTAATAATGTTTAAATAGTTTATTATTTTCTCTTGATGAAGGTAGAGTAAATCCTCTTGAGAAATCAGTAAATATTTTTCCTACATCTTTAATATCTTGTATTTGAGATTTAAGGACAACTGTTTCATCATTAAACATATCCATTCTCTTAAATACACCTTCGTTATTTTTTATATATAATACTATTTTTTGCATTATAGGATATTATTTATCTTGTCAAACGCATAATCAAAAGAAATTGTATAATTAACAAATCTATCATTAACACCTTTCTTTAATTCAAATGATTTACTTTTTAGATTTATAGGTAATACGTTAGTTCCATCATCAACCCAAACTTGTTCACTATTTAACAATTGTCTTATTACTTCATTATATTCTTCACTTATAAAATCAGTACTTACACTTATGGATTCTCTTGAGTTTACCATAAATATTTTCTCTTGATGTTTATTTATAACATAAGAAGGAACTCCTCCGCTATTGTCTAGGTCTAGTATATTAGATTTATAGTTTTCAGAAGTAACATTTATTGAGTTAGTTGATTTTTTAAAGAACCACATATTCTGTAATGCTCCATATTTATTATAAAATATGATGTTTAATGGAGTATATTTAGCTTCTGCAACAGATATTAAGTTTATTACTGTAGTTTGAGTAGGAGTTGCTGTAGGAGCTGGACTAACAAAAGTAACTGTATCTCCTGTTTGTAAATTCTCAGTATCAGTAAGTATTACATATTGTATCTTTTGGTCAGAGTTTCCACTATCTACTATTTGTATAGGTGTAGTACCTGCTCCCCAAGAACCATCATAAGTATTCCAAAATTCATCTACATCTTCCCAGTTTACATCTGCACCACCAGCAGAAGTTAATGTAACATAAGATTGAGCTTCTGCAAATACAGGAATCTTAATATCTTGACCTGAATTAAAATATACATTTAAATTACTTTGTAGTACTTGAGGCGTGAATGAAGAGGCTGTTGGGTCTGTACTTGTTCTAGGATTAGAGTTCTCTTCAAAGTAGCCATAACCATCAAGAACTAAAAATGGAGTTGTTACTGTATCTTGTCCACCTACTTGAACTATTGCACCTGCTGAATCATATATTGTAGTATCTATATCAGTCCATATTGTGTCAGTAGAATAGTTACCATATTCTGTTTCAAGAAAGTCTCTTACAAGCTCACTTACTTCAAATACAACATAGTTAGTATCTCCAACTTCTTGTTTAGATAAAGTATATTTTAAATCTCCAACTACTCTAGCTGAATATAAACCAGTCCATATATAAATTTGAATTGTAGCTGAGTTTAAACTAGCATCAGACACTTTAAAATAGTAAGGACTTCTTGAATTGATTATTGTTGACATTATGTTTTCTTAATTTGTTTGTTTAATATTTTTTCTAAATCTATTTTATATGCTTCAAATATTTCTTGTCCCATTTGCTCACCAAGTTCTTTATGTACAAAATCTATTATATTAGTTCCTCTGTATCCAAACCTTGCTATAGTTCCCCTTCTTCCTATTGACCTAGCTATTACAAAAGCTAATCTCTTCATATTGCCAAGACTTGAACTTCCGTTTCTTGGAACTATATTTTTTGTCTTAACCCAATTCAAGATACTGTTGTCTCTAGGAGACCATGGTGGCATTTTACCTTTCTTTCTACCTTCAGATATTTGTTCTATATATCTTTTTCCTAGTATAGCAAAACCATTTTCTAACATTTCAGGTTTTATACTATTTACTAATCTACCAGAAGCATTAGTTCTGTCGCTTTTTAACTTAGCCTTAAACTTTTGTGTATATGCCTTTGCATATTTGTTTAATACGTTTTCTAGGTTATCAAAAGCCATTAGCAGATGCTTATATCATTAATCATACTCATATTAATTTCTATACCCCATCCAGCTAATTCATTCTCATATCTATCTTTAAATGGAGTAGCTACTGGTTCTCCAACTAATTGTATTTTACTATCAAACAAGCTTCCTCTTCTTACAGACTGGACAATATCATTCACAACTTGTAATTGAGTATTATATATGTCTTGTAAGTTATTGTTTCCATTAAAAATATCATCAGTACTAACATTATCTGCTTTGTAGTTACTTTTATTATAGTCTACTACATCTAAACATAATAGTGCTATATTGAAATTAATAATACTTCTTTCAAATGTTACATTAGTTATTGTAAGATGGCTTAATGGGAATATAGTTGTCTTGTTAAGGTCGACTTCACTTATGTCTCCAAAGGTTACAGAAAACACATTAGGATTGCTTCTTAGCTTATCTTTTAATTTGTCTAGTATATCGTAAAGTTGTGTCATTATCTATTTTTATTATATGCGTTTTTAATCATCTTTTGTTCTAAGTCGTTTTTCTCTTTTTCAAACTCCAACCATATTAAGCATTGGTGTAATGGAATCTTTGTAACTTTATTAATTCCTGATACCTTTCCTCCAGCAAGAGCATAAACTGATTGATACCATCCCCACTTTTTTCCGAATCCATCTCCGACTTGGAATCCCCCTGAACTTGCTTTTGTTGGATTAAATAGTCCATCGTATATTTTGACAATTTTTTCCCTAAACGATAAAAAAAAAGCATCGCACCTAAAGCAACATTTATCGGAGCATCTTTCATGACCTCCCAGTACCTATCTGAGCCATCATAATCTTCTATTCTATATTTACCATTCTTTTTAAAAGTAATAGGTCTGTATAGTACTGCCATAGCTTTGTGCATATTGTCCCAATCAGAAATAAAGTTTTCTAAATCTACATACTCACCAAAAGTCATTTCATCTAATTGAGGTATGAATCCAAACTCAACAGTAACATCATTAGAACCAGTCATACTAAACTCTTTTATAAGTGGAGTAGGTTCATCAAAACAATTACCTATCTGTTTCAATACACCATCAAACATCTTAACTGGTAAGTTATAAGATTCTTTTAATGTTAATCCACAAAATATTTGAATACATTTGGAGTTAAGAAAGTTTCCTTTGTCTTCAGTCTCTTCATTCTCCTTTTGTATCTTTAAATATTCTTGATACTGTTTAAGTTTAATACCTGCTAATCTTTCTGGTACTTTTAATTCTAATTCTACTATAGCCATATAATGATATATAATATGATAACTGAAACCATATTGTTTTGTACCACCAATGCTTTATAGTAAGTGTGTATTGTTGACAATATTTGTCAATTGTCTTATTTAGAATATGTATAAATTAGCTTGTTTTAGTTGTATAGGTTGAACAAAAACACTATATTGTAGTTATCTTAATGTAGTTGGAAATCTACTTAGCAAGTTCCCAAACTTCTGTCACAAGTGTAAGGCAGTTGGTTCAGATAAATCAAGTCAGTTAAGTGATTGCAATGTTACTCTTTTAATCATCTTTTGTCAGCACCCAAACATTATTCAACCTTACCTGCATTATTATTTATTTTAAAGATGTTTAGGGGGTGCATAGTTACATCCTTAATGTAGTTTTTTCAGTTCTACTAAAATTTTCTAGTCAGCTTAATCAATTTTACTTTGTAGAAGTTAGGGTACCCCTACTCAAAATGGTTTGAATTCATTGAATTGAGCCATTAAGCCTCTCGGTCTCCGTTTTACGTTAATACTAAAATTATTTCATATAAACAAATATATTCTGTTAAAGTTTTGTTAATATATAATATGTTTAATATAAGCTTATCTAAGCTGTTTAAATATATAAGTGATAGGTAGGTATGGGAGGGATTGAGATAGTGCCTTAGAATGGCTTAGAATGGATTTGTTTGTTATATCTAATATACTTACTCTATCTAATTATAAAAGAGTTACAGAATAAGTCCAATAAATAAAAGCTTTAAATATAGGGTATAAAAAAAGCCCTAATTAAAGGGCTTTATAACGTGTTTAAGGGGGTTTAATTAATGTTAGCTGACTAACTCTACTTTTAATTCATTTATAACATCATAACCAATTATATAGGTTATCATATTAACTAACTGTTCAGCGTTTGTATAATTCCTTATGCCATCATTTCCAAAATTATCTCTTTCATAATCTTGCACAAATTCAATACCTTCAAATACACTTATGTCATGTTCTTTTAACCATTGCTCAGCCTGATAGTATCCAATTATATAATAATCAGTATTGAATAAGTCCTGAAACAAATCCTCTGTTATTCTGTCTTGCTCTCTTTCTGAAAGCTTATCAAAGTTATCCATATAATCAAATCCTTTTATATGGTCGTTTACATATTCTTTTAACTCTTCTTTTATATTTAATATCTTTAAATCTTCTCTTGTGTATGTGTTCATATTATATAAATTTATTTATTATTAATTC
>Ga0181398_1000203_pt1 | contig 18212 bp, 27 predicted proteins | sample 21SPOviralmetaG_FD_130127 | JGI IMG/M metagenome (GOLD analysis project Ga0181398, IMG submission 130127) | Marine viral communities from the oligotrophic San Pedro Time Series (SPOT) site, San Pedro Channel, CA, USA - 21 SPOT_SRF_2011-04-29 | ecosystem: Environmental > Aquatic > Marine > Strait...
AAAAACTTTCTAAATATTTTAGACAGATTGCACTTTATACTAATTTGCCCTCAGACGGGGAGTATTATCCATCTGGGGCATTGCAGTTCGACAATGAAAAAGAATTAGCTGTATATCCAATGACTGCTAAAGATGAAATGATGATGAGTACTCCAGATGCCTTAATGAATGGAGATTCTACAGTGTCCGTAATTAGATCATGTGTGCCTGGCATTAAAGATCCATGGATGATGCCTGTGTTAGATATCGACACAATAATGATTGCTATCCGCATTGCTACATATGGTGAGCAAATGGAAGTTACTACTGCTATTCCTGACATCGACGAACAGACAACAGTATCTGTGGACTTACGAATTGCTAGTGACCAAATGGATAAAAGACCTTTTGATGGATATGTACCAGCTGGTCCTGTTTCATTTAAAATTAAACCAATGAGTTATAGACAACTTACAAATTTGCAATTAAAGACATATGAACAACAGCGATTGATAACACAGGTAGTTGATTCAGATCTAAATCCTGCTGATAAACAATCAAAATTTTCCGAAATGTTCATGAGTATGACAAACATCACTGTGGCCAACATGCAAGAGTCAATATTGGAAATCACAGCAGATGGACAAAAAGTCACCGACAGAGTATACATAAATGAATTTGTTGACAATATGGATTCAAAGCAGGCAAATCTTATAAAAGACAAATTACAGGCTCAGACCCAATTAGGCAAACTAAAGCCGATTCCAGTATCCACCACCAAAGAACAACAAGAAAAAGGTGCTCCTGAAAAATTTGATGTGCCTGTATCTATGGATAATTCCAATTTTTTCGTATCAAAATCCTGACCCTCTCGCCGTCTGAAATGATAGATTATTTCAAAGAGCTAGACAACACAGTCAGTAATATCAAACATGAACTTGTAAAACTGTGTTGGTATATGAGAGGCGGTTTAGAATATGATTCTGCCTTCATGCTATCACCTAATGATCGAACACACATGGCTGAGGTAGTAAAGGAAAATATTGAAACTGTCAAGAAGACTAATTTACCATTGCTATAAATATTAATATGAAGCTAACTGACCTATTTGAATTTGATCCGAAAATTGCCGGTGCGGCACAGTCGGCAGCTGCCGATATAGGACGAGCCGCTGATGCGTTGAAAGGGCCAATTCCACTTGGTAAAATAGGACAAGAAGTAGACAATATGCGGAATGCATTCAACAAGTATGCCACCCAAAAACAAGGTGACATGACCGGAGTAGAAATATTCACTACGTTTGTGGATGCCAGGAAAAAGAAAAATCCTAGAGATAATATTAACATCGACAGTGCTAAACTTGTAGGTGATGATGGCAAATTCAATGGACAAGAGATTCGGAACATATTCACATCTATAGCAAAGGCTGAAAGAAAAGCGGCAAAGGCAGATTCTAAAGATACCGAGGTAGGACAAAGAGCAAGAGATCGCAGTGCGTTTGCACGTGACGAAAAAGGTGCTAAAATTCCTGATCTAGGTGACGTATAAACTTACAGTATAATTCACATTGAAATCAATATAGCTACTACTATGAAGAACGACTTTGCTCCTACTTCCAAACATGCAGTGTTGAACACCGATCAACGCAGAAATAAAACCAACTATGTGCTACAGAAGATGCTGATGACACATTCTCCCAAAGAGTGTGCTAATTTGCTGTTTGACTTCTTTGAAAAACACACTGATCTAAGACGTGCCGACATAACGTTGAATGATTTCATGCATGATTATGATGCTCACAAAGTGGACAACAAGTAAAGATTGACTTCGTCAATCGCTCTTCGTTTGCACTCGAGCCTTATAATGCCGTTTCCTGATGTAGATCCTTCAGTCATAAGCCAACTTCTACGTTGACTTATGTTTCTGATGTGAGTCACATCAATCACTCGCCAGTGTTGTCACCCGTTTGGCTCTTTCCGCTTACCATACACACGTGATTTTTAAGGAGTCTCTCAGTTGGCTTTGACTCCATCGGGGTATCGACTAATAGACGTCAAGCGATTCGCCGCTGTTGTTACAGAGTAGTTCGCTGTGTTCCGAGACGTTATGTTGCCTAAAAATTTTTTGAGTTGCCTTGTTGCCTAGCACTCATATATACACATATAATTTACAATGGCCGATCAAATTGAATATAACGTATGGAACAAGTGGGATCCACTAGAAGTAGCCATGATAGGTTCATGCGAAAATAAACGTTTTTTTGAAAACGTTAAAGATATTGAAATACGTGAAAAACTTACTCAACTGTTAATAGAAACACAAGAAGACCTAGATAATTTTGCATCAGTGTTGGAGCAACATAATGTGTCAGTGTATCGACCGGAGATAGACACAAACAAAAGGATGTGGCCTAAAACAAATGTAAGTCCGTGCATTACTCATCAGCCGCGAGACAACGGCATAGTCCTCGGCAACAATCTATTGAATACACCCGAGTATCCACTTTTATTTCCTAATGTTGATATGCCAAAAAATGATGCATGGAAAGACTTTAATAAAATTACAAGAATGAAGATTGAACCACCATGTTGGACTTTGGTGGGAGATAAACTTTATGTGGATATCAGTTATCAACCAACCAGTATAAAAAAGACTAGAAAAAGATTACAAGATTGGGCCGACAAACATCTACCAAATACTGAAGTACGCACTATTAAAACATATGGACACTCGGACGGAGTGTTTCATACTTGCAAGCCTGGAGTAATAATATCAATTGAAGATCCTGGATACTACGACAAGACATTCCCCAATTGGGACGTGTTACACTTGCCCGAACAAAGTTTCCATATCATGGCCGATTTTCAAAAAGCAAAAGAATACACACAAGGCAAGTACTGGTTACCTGGAGAAGAAAACAACAAACCGTTGTTGGAGTTCATAAATTTATGGTTGAATGAATGGGTAGGCTATGCAGAAGAAACTGTGTTTGATGTAAACATCCTTATGATCAACGAAAATACGGCCTGTGTGAACAACTACAATAAGCAAGTGTTTGATTATTTCAAAAAACACCACATAGAACCAATTATTGTGCCTATGCGACACAGATACTTTTGGGATGGTGGATTGCATTGTTGCAGTCTAGATTTGGTACGTACAGGTGAACAGCAAAATTATGTCTAAAAAAATTGAATATAATGTATGGAACAGTTGGGATCCGCTTGAAACTATGATGATTGGTTCTTGTGTGCCTTTGCAGTATTTCGAACATGTTCAAGATCAATCTATTAAAGAAAAACTTACACAAGTATTGTATGAGACACAAGAGGATCTAGATAATTTTGCCAGTGTGTTATCTGCTAACGGAGTAGATGTGCTTAGAGAGGCCACTAACTCAGAAGCAAGATTGTGGCCAAACAAACCTGCTTTTTATCACAACATCAAAACACTACAACCAAGAAACTTTCTTGCTGTACTAGGTAACAGTCTAGTTGTTCAAGATGTCAAAGATGCTGAACGATATTCAAAAATTATCAATATTGAGATGAATAAAAAAGCCTCATGGGCCAATTTATTAAGGAGTAAATTTCCAGAGATACACCCACCTTGTTGGACCATAGTTGGTAATGACTTGTTTGTTGACATAATGGGTTTTGACAAAAAGTCAGGAAGCGTCGAACACATAGTTGAAAAACTTACACAATGGATGAATGTCTATTTGCCAGGATGCAAATTACACACACTTGATATAGGTGGGCACACAGATGGCAATTTTGCTTTGTGCAAACCAGGAGTAATAATATCACGTGATGATGTACGTGTACATGATGAGCATTTCCCCAATTGGGATGTGTATTATCTGCCTGAAACAGTGAACACTATCAGAAAGTTTCAAACAGCAAAAAGACACACACTAGGAAAATACTACATGGCTGGCGAAGAAGGCAACCAGCATTTATGTAATTTTATAAATCAATGGTTATCCGAATGGCTAGGGCAAGTAGATGAAACAGTGTTCGAGACCAACATAGTGATGATTAATGAATCAACTGCATGTGTGATGACATATGATAAAGATCTTTTTGCATGGTTAAAAAAGCATAACATAGAACCAATCATCGTTCCTTTTAGACATAGATATTTTTGGGACGGAGGATTGCATTGCCACAGTGCCGACCTAAAACGTAAAGGCAGTCCAGAAAATTATATTTCGTCAGGAAAATCTCTGTAAAGAAAGTGTTGAATTGTTTCCGTATCAACCAATTGATTAAAATTAACATGTTTGTCGTCGATGTGTTTTTCATTGCGTAATACAGATGTCATTGCATCGTCTAGTTGTTGCATGTTTTTAAATTCCATCATGATATGAAACTCGGGCAGATCCATTGATCTAAAACCTAATTTGGCTCTGGTTAATCTGTAAGATTGCATATTACCAAGTTCAACCATGCCATCCAAAAACTTACGCATTTTTTCAGCAAATTCGTAGCCGTCCACATCCGTATGATGATCCGCAAAAATATGATAGATATCCATATAAAATACTTACATATGCGTACATGGTATAAACATCAATTTGGAAAGTTAGACAGACAAGATATTCAGTTTGTGAAAGTCTTTGCCGAATTTGAAAAACATGAAGAAGAATATGCACTTGCTTGTGGATGGGCAGAAATTTCAGACAATGTATGGCAACAACTAAGAACTGTAAGAATAGATATTGAACAGTTCTGTAAACACAGCACACAACCAAAAACTTCAGACACTGTTGATATAAAATGCATTTCTGGTGCAGAAGCCAAAGACATCATGCCAACGTTGGCTAAAATATACCAAAAATATCTAGATCATCACGGCTATACACTGTTGGAACCTAATCCAATAGAAGATATATCCGACACAGATGTTGTATATTTGTATTCTCATCAAAACAATATTGTGGGATTTTCCATATGGACAATGTATGGATTAAGTTTAGACAACTGGCAAATGGCATGGGATTATGTTACACCTAAACTGCAATTAGGAAAATACAGTTTATGGTATGAAATGCAACAAGCTCATAACCAAGAAAAATTATATTTTTATCTAGGTGCAAGTTATGACAAATCATGTCGATGGAAAAGCACATTGCATGGTTTCGAGTGGTGGGACGGAGAAGCATGGCAAAAAGATGCGGATGCTTATAATCGGGCGATAGATATGGATGAAAACTTAATCATCAAAACGCCAATTGACAACATCATCTAAATTTTGTTTCGACCATTTGTCGTAGTATTCTCCACCTTTGAGCATCTCCGAGTGTTTGTTTATCTTGCTCAAACGTTGTATCACAACAAGAATTAAACCGCCATGGTTCATTTGTACGCCGTCAATCTCTTCGGGATCCATTGGATGATCTTCCAGGGCCACTAAATCTTTTGATTTGTATTTGTCATTTAATTCTTTTATTTGAGCCGATACCATTTCTGCACTATTATATCGACGGGCCACGTTTTCACGTGCCACAATGATGGCTTCAAAGTCATCGTTCCATGTTTCATATACCTGTTCAGCAGTTACCCATATATCTTGTGGAGCACCCCACTTAGGCACCAACGGTGTTTCAACAATTTTAATCTTGTCTTGCACCCTGTATTGCCGTGCATAAGGACATGGAGGCATGTTACCAAATGATGGATGTGGTACTTCTACGAACTTTTCCATCCACTGGAGAATACTATCGATTACTGGTTGTGTGGCATCATGCATATAGTATATAATAAAATAAAGCATGACAAAAGTCAATTGGACATATCAAGGCAAGCCACTAGATACATTACCAGAAGAATGTGTTGGGTTTGTGTATCTCATTACTAACACCAAAACAGGTAGAATGTATGTGGGAAAAAAACTGGCAAAATTTAAAAGATCAAGACCGCCTCTCAAAGGCAGGAAAAATAAACGCAGACACACAGTAGAAAGTGACTGGCAAGATTATTATGGATCAAGTGATTTGCTAACAGAAGATGTAAACAAACTAGGCAAAGAAAAATTCAAAAGAGAAATATTATATTTTTGCAGGTCAAAAGGTGAGTGCAATTATTTAGAGGCCAAAGAGCAGTTTGCTAGAGGCGTACTTGAATCAGATGATTACTACAACGGCCATATAAGGGTAAGAGTACATGGGTCCATTATCAAAAAATGATGCAGACACTTGGTTTGCAGATCACAGCACAAACAATATTAAAATTTTTCCCAACAAAGATGTTGTGCAACATTTAAGATATGCACTAGAACAAGTAACAACAAAAAATTTATTTTTAGAGTTTGGTGTTAGAGATAGAAGAACGTTTAACGTGATCAAAGAATATGCAGAATTAGTGCATGGATTTGATTCATGGACCGGACTGCCATGGCCACTACAACTAGCAAGACTAGTAGAACCAGAAAAAACCGGACCGCATCTTGCCGCAAAGACAATACCTGAATCAGATGACACACAAATATTTTGGAGTGGTTTGTTTGAAGATACATTGCCACAGTTTAAGGCACAACACAACAAACCAATAAGTTTTTTACATATAGATTCAAATTACTATAGATCAGCTAAACAAATTTTGAATGCATTAGATGACAAAATTTCAAATGATACTATAATAGTGTTTGGACAAATACATGCATTTGAACGTGCTGATTTGGCCAAATGGGAAAATGTATGGAACCATGAATTGTTGGCGTGTAAAGAATGGGGTCGAAACATACAATTTTTTTCCCGTAATGAATTTTTACAGGCGGCAGGAAAAATAGCATGAAAGCATTTGTATTATTTCTTAAAGAAGTAGAAAGCACACACCAACCTGCTATCGAAGCCATGATAAGTGCCAAAGCACACGGACTGGATGCTGAAATGTTTGAAGGTTATACACCATCACGTGCAGATGAATATATTCAACGTGAAAATCTTAAGCCATATTCTCCAGGACCAAAACTGTATGACATAAAATGGAAGAAAGGCGGAGTGCGTGGATGTATGATTTCACATTTAGAAATGTGGAAAAAATGTGTTGCACTGGATGAAACAGTCGTGATTCTAGAACATGATTCTATTGTGGTGTCAGACTCATACAAAACTCCTTTTGATAAATTATTGCATTTAGACAAACACAGATTTGTGGAACCAGATCCTGATTTAGGCAAAACACCTGCTGTTGAAAAATTAGAACACTATCGCAAAGGACAACAACAACTGCAAGGCACATATGGATATGTGGTCAAACCTGAAACTGCAAAACGTTTGATACGTGGAGCATATGAAGAAGGATTAACGGCCGCTGACATGTTTGTCAAAGATTTGTATTGTGAAATTCAAGTTGTTACACCAAGAGCAGTAAAAGTAAACAATCAAGAATCCTTAACATCTAACAGAAACTTCTATATATAGACGTATGCACATCACACTTACAGGTTCACATGGTTTTATTGGTACACATCTGCGTAATCATTTAGAAGCAAATGGACATACGGTGGACTGTTGGGATTTGTTAATCAACAAAGACATAGTGAATTTTACAATAGACCCTAAATCAGATTTGTGTATTCACTTAGCGGCCAAGGCAGACATTAGAGAAAGTTTTACAAATCCTGATTTATATTGGGATGAAAATGTTGTCAAATGCAGAACAGTTTTTGAACAATGCCAAGACAATAATATTAGAGTGATATATGCTTCTTCTTCTGCTTGTCTAGAATGGCACCGAAATCCATATGCACTCTCAAAATATGTTGATGAATTTATGGCTCCGAAAAATTCAGTAGGATTACGTTTTTCGACTGTATGGGGAGATGGTGCAAGAGATACAATGTTGATATCAAAAATCAAATTGGGCATAGTAAAATATGCAACAACACATACTCGCGATTTTATTAATGTTGCCGATGTTGTAAGTGCCATACAAACCATAATCGATAATCCGGATGAACAGGGTGTTTTTGAATGTGGATGCGGTATTGCATTTAAGGTCGATCAACTTGTGGCAAAAAATGGATTTGATGTGCCAGTAACAGATGGCGAAGATTTTGAATTAGAATCTAATGTTTTACCATCAAGTAGATTACGATCTTTAGGCTGGGAGCCAAAAGTAAACGTAATGGAAACAAAATTGAGATGAAACTTCTAGAGGACGGTTATTATATTCCGGACGGAGACGACCCGGTACATCATGTTGGCGGCAATGTAAAAGAGCACGACAACAAAATACATGAAGAAGTATTGAAACGCACAAACGGAAGAACACACATGATAGACGTTGGCGGGAACGTTGGAAGATGGGCAAATTATTATGCTGATATTTTTGATCAAGTCACTGCGTTTGAGCCTGCTGATTACAATATAGAATGTTTTAAAATAAACACCAAAGACAAAACAAATATTACTCTTAATGATTATGGACTTGCAGACAAACCAGGCAAAGGTAAACTTGCAGTTGCAATAGAGGAACATCTAGGCTCTACAAGAGTATGGCCTGGCGAAGAAGGCGATATTGTTTTAAAAACAATGGACGAACACAACTATGATGTAATTGATGTGTTAAAGATAGATGTAGAGGGACTTGAAATCCCTGTACTTAACGGAGCAAGGAAAACACTAGAACGTTGTTCGCCTGTCATAATAATAGAAAGATGTGTGCTTAATTCAGAAGCATATGGTTACACCAAAAACGACAGTCACGACTTGTTAGTTGAACTTGGATATCAAAGAGCAGTGAAAGTTACTAGAGACTGTATCTATGTTAAATGAATATCATGACAGCCTATTACACCTGCCAACCGAAAATGGTGTAATTAAATCAGATATAAAAGGTTGGTTGCAACCTATAGAAGCACATTATTTGTATGAGTGTGCATATCAATCGTCCACTATACTAGAACTTGGTTGTTACCACGGCCTGTCTACAAGTATAATGGCTCAAGCAAAATACGACGCAGGCAACAAAGGTTCAATCACAACTTTGGATGTGTTCGAAGAAAACATTTTACAAACAAAACAAAATATAAAAGTAGACATCAATATAAATTATGTCACTGCTGATGCAATCAATTATGTGATGGAATTGAACCAAAAGCCTTTACCTGAATTTTACGATCTAATTTTTATTGATGCAAATCATACGTATGAATGGATGAAATTGTTAACAAAGAATGTGCATATATTGTCAGAAGGTAAAATTGTGTTCCACGATTTTTTCCATAGAAACACAGGCGTACAAAAAGCGGTCGAAGAAATATTAGGACCCCCAAAACACAAAGTTGGATCAATTGGGGTATATGAATGAAGATATTAGTTACAGGATCATTAGGTTTTGTAGGTTCGCATCTTGCTAAGAGATATCATAATCAAGGCCACACAGTAATTGGTATTGACAACGGTGTTGGTGGATATGACGACAATCTCACAGAAGTTCAAACACTAAGAATAGATTGTTGTGATCAATCAGCACTCGATCAACTGTTTGCTAAAGAAAAATTTGAATTGGTAATTCATGCGGCCTGCACAGCATACGAAGGATTGAGCGTTGTATCGCCGGTGCTTGTAACAAGAAACACATTTGATGCTACCGTAAACGTGTTATCAGCGTCGATTAAGCACAAGATCACACGTTTTGTATACCTAAGTTCCATGGCGCGATACGGCCAGCAAGAACCACCGTTTACAGAAGATATGACGCCAGCACCAGAAGATCCATATGGCATTGCCAAAGTGGCCGCTGAGGACACAGTAAAATGTCTGTGTGATGTGAATGGTATTGACTGGACGATTGTTGTGCCACATAATATCTACGGGCCTAATCAAGTGTACGATGATCCTTTTAGAAATGTAGTATCAATATTCTTACACAGAAACTTACAAGGTAAGCCTTGCATAATATATGGTGATGGTGAACAAAAAAGATGCTTCTCATACATAGATGATACGTTGCAAGTATTTGACAAAGTGTGTTTTGATAATTCTGCTGTGGGAGAAATATTCAACATAGGCCCAGATGAAGATTATGTTACCATTAATGAACTTGCTAACTTTACAGCCAATGCAACTGGTTACAATGGTGAGCATGAATATATGCCGGGTAGACCCAAAGAAGTGAAGTATGCAACTTGCTCGTCTGACAAGATTAGAAAATACTTTAATTACGAAACCAAAGTTTCTATTGCAGAAGGCATACAAAATACGTTACAATACATTAGAACTAGAGGCATAAGAAAATTTAACTATTCTTTGCCTATAGAAATTGATAACGAGCATACGCCAACCACATGGACAAAGAAACTAATATAACCATATGTTGCCCAAGCAGAGGACGTCCCGATCTTGCAAAAAGAATGGAACAATCTGCATATGACACGGCCAAGTGGCCTGACAAAATTAAAGTAAAATTTTATCTCAATGATGATGACCCAACTTTAGATCAATACAAAAAACACAACTTGCGTGATGTGGACATAGGTCCAGACAGAAGCACAGTGATGAGTTGGAACGTGTTGGCAGAAAGCGAACACAGTAAAATGTACAAAATGGTCGGCGACGATGTAGAGTTTATTACGCCTGCATGGGATCTTATATTTTTAGATCAACTGTTACGACATCCAGATGGCATATTTGCAATTGGCACAGCCACAGGTAAAAAGCATGGACTAGAACATCAAACATGCCCACACCCAACTATTGCAAGACAATGGCGTGATGCACTAGGCTATTTTTGGCCACCACAGTTTCATCATTGGTGTTTAGATTCTTACACAAAAGATCTTGCCGTGGCAGTTGATAGATATATATTTTTAGAAGATGTTATGATCAAAGTAAAAAAAATTACACAAGACTCGACAGCAAAAAGAATAAGAACATCAACAGTACAATTAAGAGATGAATGGTTATACCAAAAAACAAAACAATGTTTTTTTCCGGACGATGTAAAAAGATTACAGAAGGCAATGCAATGAAAATAATAGCACATCGCGGATTACTAAACGGAAAAGACGAACAGTTAGAAAATCGTCCAGGCACAATTAAAAAGGCTCTGGAAGCAGGATTTGATGTTGAGGTAGATGTATGGTATGTCGACGGATTGTTCTTTTTAGGTCATGATGCTCCAACTGATATTTTGCCAGACTGGCTGTTGGAAGATAAACGTGCTTGGTTTCATGCAAAAAATACAGAAGCACTAAAAGAAATGTTATCATTAGATAAACGTGTATTCTATCACACAGAGGAAACAGTTGTGTTAACATCACGTGGCGATATGTGGTGCTATCCAGGTAAAACTATTGCTGGTGGATATTGTGTTCTGCCAGAACTAGGTTGGGAACCAAATAACCTAATTCCAGAAGGCGTTTTAGGAGTGTGTACAAATTATCCATTTAAATATTTGGAGAGCAAATGAAAAAAATTAACGTATTAATACCAATGGCTGGTTCCGGCAGTAGATTTGCTGAAGTTGGTTACCCTCTACCTAAGCCTATGATTGATGTTAGAGGTAAGCCTATGATTCAAATTGCTGTTGAAACTCTTGACATAGATGCCAATTACACATATGTGGTACAGAAAGAACACTATGAGCAGTATAATCTTCATGATCTTCTGAATGTTCTTACACCCGATTGTAACATAGTTCAAGTTGACGGCATGACAGAGGGTGCGGCATGCACTACTTTGTTAGCAAAAGATTTTATTAACAACAATCAACCTTTAGTAATTTCAAATTCAGATCAGTGGATTGAATGGGACAGTGCTGACACAATATCATATTGGAGTGGTGCAGATGCTGGCATGTTGACTTTCAAAAGTAACAACCCCAAACACAGTTACGCAAAAGTTAATGCAGAAGGATTTGTCACAGAAACAGACGAAAAAACAGTAATCTCAAACGATGCAACTGTAGGAGTGTATTATTGGAAAAAAGGGTCTGATTATGTAAAGTATGCAGAGCAAATGATTGAAAAAAATATCCGCACTAACAACGAGTTTTATGTTTGTCCAGTGTTTAATCAAGCTATCCAAGATGATAAAAAGGTTCTGATAAAAGAGATTGATACATACAAACCTCTTGGTACTCCTGAAGACTTATTTTTGTATACAAATATGCTGTTAGAATATCAAACAGATAAACATGCAACTTACTTCATCGATCTCGACGGCACAATTTTTAAACACAAACATAGATACTCTGATCTTGAAGATGCTGAATTGTTACCAGGAGTCCGTGATGCGTTAGACGAACTAGACATGCGTGGCGATACAATTATACTAGTGTCTGCTAGAAAAGAATCATCACGCAGATTTACAGAACAACAACTAGCTACACATATGGTACCTTATGATCAACTTATTTTGGGTGTGTCACAGGGATGCAGAGTAGTTGTAAATGATGTTCTCAAAGATACTTCACAAAAAAGAGCAAGGGGTATAAATGTAATTACAGACAAAGGTTGGTCTGTATCGGATTTAAAAAAATGAATTTAGTAGTATTTGGTGACAGTTGGCCAGTAGGCACAGAACTTGCAACACACGAATTTGCATTTGGCGATATACTGCATGAAAGTTTAGATACTGCAAATTTTATTAATTGTGCAGAACAAGGCAGTACTATTGATTCGTTAGTATTACAATTAGACAAATTTATTAAAACTCGAAAATTAGATAATTGTATTTGTGTATTTTTTATAACCAATCCTGCAAGATATTTGTACTTCGAAGATAATAAACCAAAAGTGTTGAGACCCACTGGTGATAAGAGTCATTTAACAAAGTTTTATTTTAGTGAAGTGCAATCAGATGAATTAGATTATCACAAAGCAAATATATCAATCCTAGCACTACAGAGAATGTGCCAGCAAAGAGGCTACAAAGATTTTTACATAGAAGGATGGACCAATATAGATTGGAAATATCATGGCATAGACGAAACAAAATTTTTACCACAAAGTGCAGTGGAGATGTTTGGTGCAAAAACAAATAACAAAACTTTAGAACTCACAAAGTTTCAAGATAACAAATATATCTCACCCAACAAATATCATCCAAATCAAGAAGGACATAAATTAATTGCAAAAAATTTGCATGAATTTATCAAAGCACATGAGTAATTGGATAATCAAAAGCAAAATACGCCTAGATGAAGTATTACCTATTATTGATAACTTTACTGATGAAGACAAAGCAATAGATTTGTCTACTAATTTGCGTTCAACTAAAGGCAAAAATTCACAACAATGGCAACTGTTTAACAAGAATAGCAATGAATGGGAATCATTAGTACAAGCATTAAAGGACAAGTGCAAACTGGAATGGAAGAAACGTTTTGACAAAGATATCAAGTTAGCATGTGTTGGGGCATGGACTGTTAAAGGGGAGGAATATTCTTATCACACATTGCACAGTCATCAAAAAGGCAAGACAGATGTATCTAACCGTATCAGCACAGTGGCTTATCTGCGGATGCCGAAAAGAAGATGGGACGGCGATGGAGCATTTTATTTTGTCTTGCAAGAAGACGAAAACTTGCTTTCTTATCATATTGACCCTGAACCAGGAACTTTTATTATCATGCCAAGTGATATGTTACATGGCGCATATCCGCAACCATCTGGCACTAGACAAACTTTAAATTTAGATTTTGAATGGCGAGAAAATGAGTAGTTTTACAGTAACAACAACATGGGGTTCAAAACACTGGGATGTGTATGGTCGAAGATGCATACAGTCAATCGAGAAACACTGGCCGCAAGAAGTAAAAAAAATATACTATCCCGATGATGTTGCACAATCATTCGGAGCAGTAAACACTGAATATTACACACTTAAAGAAACACAACCAGCATTGCAAAAATTTATAGAACGCAACAAGGACAGCGAGTATATTAAACAACGTATGGAAAAACCGTTACGTTCAGCATTCGAATATGATGCTGTGAGATTTTCGTGGAAAGTGTTCTGTATGATTGATGCGGCAAAACGTTGCAAGACTGACAGATTAATATTTGTTGATGCTGATACAGTTACATACAAAGATATTCCAATGACGTGGTTAGAACATATTGCTCCGGCAGATAAATTTTCAACATTTTTAGGTAGGCCTAAAAAGGGATTTTCAGAAACTGGATTTATAACATTCAATTTGCAGATGCCACAAGCAAAAGCATTTTTTAATCGTTGGCAACAATATTATGATGAAGACTTGTGGAAAAACTTAAAAGGCTTTACAGATTCTTTCACTTACGATGCGGCAAGGATAGATACAACTGAAAGAAATCTCGACAATGATTTGAATGATGGAAGATTTTTAGGATATCGAGGATCAAAGCATCCTTTCGTCAATTCAGAACTGGGAGAATATATGGATCACTTGAAAGGTGATCGTAAAGATGCTAAAAACAGTAAAGCATCATTAAAAGTTAAATGGGAGCATGACCACTGGAAATGAAGATAGCAGTATTCAAAGACACAGCCGCAAAGGCGGGCATACCGGTTATGGATGCATTCATACGCTCACTTGCAAGTGAGGATTATGTGGTATGTGATAATAACAAACGGCCTGAAGCAGACGTGGTAGTAATATGGTCGGTTCTGTTGAATATGTATGGTCGCAAACCAATTTATGATTATTACAAAGACAAAGCAAAAATAGTTGTAATAGAAGTAGGTGGATTGATAAGAAACAAAACATGGCGAATAGGCATAGGCGGTATCAACAGTGTGGCCAATTTTGCTAATCAAGATGTAGATCACGTGGACGATTCAAGGGCAAGAAAATTAGGACTGTCGTTAAAGCCATGGTGCAATGTAGACGAAAGTGGCCCAATTATAATCTGTCTGCAGAACACAAAGTCTGAGGCATGGACTGCCGGCCCTGTTAAAGTTTGGTTGCGAGATACTATCGAACACATAAGAGCATCAAGTTACAGACCAATAATAGTTAGACAACATCCGCGACACAAAGAAGACATTAAATTAATGCTTACTGAATATCCAAATGTAAAAGAAGACTTTCCTCGATTTACAAAAGGTGACAATGTTAATTTTGATGAACGACTACAAGAAGCATATTGTGTCATAAATTATAATTCTAATCCAGGTATCGAAGCAGTAATGGCTGGCATTCCTGTTATGGTACATGACAGTTCATTATGCTATGAAGTAGGAAACCCATTAGATGGCGATATTAATGTTTTACAAAAGCCAGACAGACAACATTGGCTGAATCGATTAAGTTACTGCGAATGGTTTGTGGACGAAATAGAAAAGGGTATCCCATGGCGTCGCATCAAAAAACATTTATCACCCAACCACTTAACTAATCAATGGTCATTCATATGAAAAAAACATTTGTCTGTGTGTGTACTGGAATAAAATACGGTCCAGAGTATGTAAACACACTATACAATATGGTTACGCGACATTCTACTGATGTAGAATTTAATCTTATCACAGACAATAAAAAGGATGTCAATTCGAATATAAAACAAATTATAATAAAACCATTGTATAAAACTTGGTGGAACAAAGTTCATATGTTTAGAGATGATATAGGATTAGAAGGAAAAGTTGTGTTTATGGATTTGGATGTAGTAATCATTAACAACATTGATCACCTTTGGGAGTTTGAAGGCGATGCATTTGTTATTATACAGGATTTTAACAGATGCAGAATAAAAGATTTTAAGACACGTAATTCATCTGTAATGAAATTTAATGCAGGACAAGAAGTTAACATGTGGAATAAATTTTATGACAATCATGAAAAGGTGATGTCATCGTATCAAGGTGACCAAAACTATGTCACAGCAGAACGCCCTCATTCTTGTGTGTGGCCTAGAGAATGGATTATGAGTTACAAATGGGAAATAGGAATGATTAAAGGAGACCCAAGTTATTCACGCAATGATGTAATTGGCCGAAGAGAATTGCCTGAAGATTGTTGTGTTGCTGTGTTTCACGGAAAACCAAATCCTGCAGAAATAAAATTAGATCCACTGATCACAGAGAATTACAAATAATGAACGAAGACATTTATATCAGAGTAGACGAACCAGACACTGTGTTTACAGAAGAAGAAAAATTAAATTGGCGAGATATTTCTCACACCGAAACCTGTGTGTTAGACGGAAAATTGTATTACAAAAGAAGTGTGCTTTATCAACGCCAAAGAGGCCAAGAAATGTCGTGGCTTGGATTTGCTAGGGTGAGACCTCAAGATGGCAAAGGCGACAAGCATGATACATTAGAAGCAGTTAAAGATTTAATGGACAAAGTTATATCAGAAACAAGCACACACACTAAAAATACATTAATGAAGTATGTGAGAGAAAACTTTGACGGCAAGTCACACATTAAAGATGTTGGCAAAGTGGTGCCAAAAATTATAAAAGAGCAACTTACAAGATCTGGTAAATGGGAAGCTGTTACCAAGAAAAGATTCATAAGGCTTCGCGGAAAAGGATAAATTACAGTATGTCATTATTTGAATTCAAACATTACGGTATGCCCACAGGACAAGTGTTTATACCCACACACGAAGAAGAAGGCCCTCTTTTTGAAGGACATAACATTGATCAATACATTGGCGACAGGAAGGTTATACTAGTAGGAATCCCAGGTGCTTTCACACCAGGCTGTACTGAAAAACATATGCCAGGCTTTATTAAAAATGAAAGAGCATTGTACAAGAAAGGCATACAGGAAATAATTTGTATGAGTGTGAATGATCCTTTTGTTATGATGGCATTTGACGATTATATGAATCATGAAGGCTCTGAAATTACAATGGCAGCTGATCCATTTGGTGAAGTTGCAGAACAGATGGGACTACTTGAAGACATGGATACACTTGGCAATCGATGTAAAAGGTTTGCCGCAGTAGTAGAAGGCAACGAAATAAAAACAATGTTTGTAGATGAAAAAAATATTGACAAATCATCTGCAGAAAATATTTTAAAAAATTTATAATGGCTTTATCAGAATACAAAGGCGAAGAGATAATCGCCAACATCATAATAAGGCAAGGCAAGAAACACGAAGAACGTGTGTGGATGCCACGCACTGTGTTTAATGATGTATCGAGCAAAGATGCATACATTATTGGTAATGGAGAATCGAGGATAGATTTTGACTTATACAAATTACCTCAAGACACTTATGGTTGCAATGCATTGTTCCGTGATTACGAACCTGATTATTTGGTAGCAGTTGATAGAAAAATTTACCAGGAAATAAAAGATTCAGAATACGGCGAAAAAAATACTGTGTACACAAATCATTTGAATATGACCAGAATAGGAGGCTCAGTAAATTTAATTCCAAACAATCCATATATGGGTGCGGGAACTACTGCCATGCACATTGCAATTCATGATGGACACACTAATTTAATTTGTATAGGATTTGATTGTGCAAAAGACGGGCCAAATATAAACATATACAAAAACACCAATGCATATGACGATGAAAACACTGTTGTAAATCAAACACACTGGGCCAAACAGATATATGGGTTTATGCAAGAAAATTCCCATATTAGTTGGACATTTGTTGAAGGAGATTTGCCTCAGCAGTTTTTCACTCTTGACAACTGTAAACAGATCACTTACAATGAATTAAATACATATATTAAATGAGCAAACCAACAAAGATAAAAGTAGGCTGGAAAGACATTGACATTGATTATGTGAAAGCATCTTTCAAAAAAGACAACACAGATTGTTATGGTCAATATCTGAATCGTGAGAACAAGATTGAAATACACGAAGAACTAGATAATGACGATCTTGCTAACACAATGCTACATGAAGTTATGCATGCCATTGTGTATCATTCATCGCTAAACCAACCCGGTGGTCCATTAAAAGATGATGAATCTGAAGAACAAACTACTAACTCGTTGTCAAATTGGTTAATTGGTGTATTTAGAGATAACCCATGGTTTTTGGATTTCCTAAAAGAAAATATACACCGCACAAAAAAATCAAAAAAATAAAATGAAAGTCACGGCTGTTGATTCTGCTAACGATTTATTCCTAGTTGAAGAAATATTTGCTCCTGAATTATTGCTTGACTTATCTACAGACAATATAAATTGGCAACTACAAGGGCAACAAGAACATTTTCCACGTGAAGTAGTAAATGCTAATACCTGTGACTCGAAACATTCTTTTTATAAAATGTCACAATACCTGAATAGTTCCGATGTTGAAATGTACTT
>Ga0181398_1000206_pt1 | contig 18017 bp, 35 predicted proteins | sample 21SPOviralmetaG_FD_130127 | JGI IMG/M metagenome (GOLD analysis project Ga0181398, IMG submission 130127) | Marine viral communities from the oligotrophic San Pedro Time Series (SPOT) site, San Pedro Channel, CA, USA - 21 SPOT_SRF_2011-04-29 | ecosystem: Environmental > Aquatic > Marine > Strait...
ATATTTTTCGTTTCTGTAAGCCTTATATGGCTTGTATTAAACGCTTTTGGTGTTACTTGGGGGATTATATTAGCTATATTAATAATGTTGTCCACAGCTTATACAGGATATGGACTTATCCACAGGGGAATATTGATTGATGTCACTTGGTCTTTGATATCACAGTTTATAACAGGCTCTATAGCTTTATATTTAAGATTTAGAGAACAATGGAAGCTTAGAGAACAGATAAAAGGTCAATTTGAACATTATCTTGACCCAAGACAGGTCAAAAAATTACAAGATAATCCTACATTGTTAAAACTTGGAGGTGAAAGGCGTTATGCAACTTTTTTATTTACAGATGTTCGTGGTTTTACAGCTTTATCAGAATCATTAGAACCTGAACAAGTGACGTACATTATGAATAGAGCATTAACTGCACAACAAGAAGCAGTGCAAAAACATGGTGGTATGGTTGATAAATATATAGGTGATGCAATGATGGCTATCTTTAATGCACCTATTGATCTAGAAGACCATGAAACAAAGGCATTAGAATGTGCTATAGATATACAAAAAAATATGCACGAACTAAATTATGTATTGGTAGATGAAGGCATAACACCAGTTACTATAGGTATAGGAATAAATACAGGATATGCAGTTATAGGCAATATGGGTTCTAAAAATAGATTTGATTATACTGCTATAGGTGATGCTGTTAATGTTGCGGCAAGACTTGAATCAGGAACAAAACAAGCAGGTGTAGATTTGCTAATTGGTCAAACTACAAAAAATGCTATAAAATTAGAATTAACATCTTTAGAACCAATTCAGGCTAAAGGTAAAAGCGAAAAATTACAGGTGTATACATGGGGTTCAAATTATCGTTAGCATTAGGTGGCTTACTGCTAATATCCCTTACAAGTAGCAGTTGGTATATAAACAAGTTACAAGATCAAATAGCAGTTTTAAAAGGCAATCAAATAGCTTTAGAAAATTCTATAGAACAACAAAACGAATCTATTAAAAAAAATCTAGCAAAACAAAAACAAACACAAGAGCAAGTAAATGTTCTAACTGCAAAGAACCAAGAAGCACAAAGAGAAGTTAATAAACTTAAAAACACTTTTGCAAAACATGATCTTGATAATCTTGCTTTAGCTAAACCGAAGCTAATAGAAAATATAGTTAATAAGGGAACAAAGAAAGTCAAAGAAGACCCTATAGCTTTAACCAACCCTAATCAGTTTGATGAAAAATCTAATAATAGTTAGTTTTACCTTATTCTACTTCACAGCGTGTTCTATGTTGCCAACGCAACCTAAGCCTGTAGAAGTTATAACAGTTGCAGAGCCATCCCCTATGTATCACCCGCCACTCCCAATAGAGTTATCTATGGCGGATATTGATTGGGAAATTTTAACCCCCCAAATAATGGAAGAGTACCTTTCAGATTTAGAAACAGGCTCTGCACCTGAAACAGCATATTATTCATTAAACACTAAAGATTATGAAAATCTATCAATGAACATGGCAGAAATAAAACGCTATATCAAAGAAACTTTACACATCATCAAGTTTTATAGAGATTATGATAAGCAAGATCAACCTGAAGAAAAGGTGTCAGACACAAGATAATCTGATACCATTTAGATTCATTCATTATAGGAGATTAATATGATGGGAATGATAGGAGAATGGTTAGGAATAATCACAGGTGTTGTATGCGGTGCATCAATCATTTGTGCTTTAACTCCGACACCTGCCGATGATAAAATGATAGGCAAACTTTATAAAATTTTAGAGATTGCTGCTATCAATATTGGCAAAGCTAAGAAGTAATTAGCTATGTCTAAATCAGTCACGCCATTTGTATACAACGCTATACTAGAAAGGGTAATAGATGGAGACACCATAGATGTGACTCTTGATTTAGGCTTTGATGTCAAACTCCACAAACAAAGAGTGCGATTAGCAGGAATTGATACTCCTGAATCACGCACAAGAAATTTAGAAGAAAAAGCACTTGGTCTAAAAGCAAAAGAAAGACTAATAGAACTATGCGTAGGTGCTTTTAAAGTTCAGTCACTTGGAAAAGGCAAATATGGAAGAATCCTAGGAATACCTTATGATGAAAATAGTAAAAGCATTTGTCAGATACTTATTGAAGAAGGACACGCAGTTGAATACTGGGGTGGCAAAAAAACAGCTAAAGTCAGAGATGACGGAACATGGGGAGAATAATATGAAAATATCACAAGAAGGCATAGAACTTATAAAAAAATTTGAGGGATGCGAGTTAGAAGCATACAAATGTGCAGCAGGAGTTTGGACTATAGGATATGGACATACAGAAGGCGTGAATCCTAATGATGAAATGGATAAAGAAGCTGCAGAAGAATTACTTGCTTTAGATTTAGTAGTTTATGAAAAATCAGTAAATTGGATTATTACAGCACCTCTTAATCAACAGCAATTTGATGCACTTGTTTCTTTTACTTTTAATTTAGGTGAAACAAATTTATGTAATTCTACTTTGCGAAAGGTTCTCAATGAAGAAAAATATGACGAAGTGCCAAATCAAATACGAAGATGGAATAAAGCAGGTGGTAAGGTTAATGAAGGTCTTATTAGAAGAAGGGAAGCTGAAGCTTTATTGTTTGAGGGTAATAATTGGGAACATGTTTAACTCAAGATATGAGCCTATGCTGTATTTTGCATTTGCAATAATAATTTTATACATAATAACTACATGGCTTTAAGTAAAACGCAAACAAAAAGACTGGGTGGCATATTAACAGTTATGTTCGGTGATGCTATACCAAGCGATTTATTAACCACACTTATCACAGATGGTTACATTAAAGTAAATGGACAAAATTATGATCTCACGGAAAAAGGACTAGATGAAAAAAATCGTCTTTGTACTTTAGCTGGTTTAAATATTATGTATACTTCAGAAAAAAAATCTAGTTAATAAAAACTTTATTTTCTATTTGCTTAAAACCCCACATTTTTCTAAATGTAAGTTCAGCAGAATCAATATCTAGTTTAGGCTCACTATATTGTTCTCTTTCAATACAGTTAGCTACATACCATCTTTGAAAATTAACATCATATGGTGCATTATCATCATATAAAAATTCATTCATTTCTATCCCCCTTTTTTTGTATCATATCATTATGCATATTCAACCAATCAATATCTACTTCATCTTTTCTACTATCAAAGTAATACAATATTGTTGCATAGAAGTTTCTCCACATTTTATCTATGGAATTATCTAGTTTTTTAAATAATTTTTTCATAATTTGTAATCCAATTTTTAAATATTTGATATGACTCTTGTTTAGTTAAATCAAAATGTTTTCTTAGTAATCTAGGTGTTTCAAATATATTGACTTGATTGGTTTCCCTTATTGCATCAATAAATTCAAAATAATCTTTGTTTCTATATTTCATATTAGTGTAGAACCTTATCATCTAAAGGAATAAACTCCATGTATGGTTCTTCACTGTAACCTTCAGGTTTCCAGTGTAAAATACTTCTTACTTCACCAATATCTTTATCAAAAGACAATGTATCTCCTTCACTATTAGTTGTAGCTAGAATAGCTATACCAGCATATCCTTGACTTTCAACATCATTAGTAACAAATGAAAAATAACTATTTGTATTTTTTAATAACCCTTCATCATCAATATACATAATTACATTATCACCAAGTCGCACAACATCAAAATTTCTACATTGCATTATGTCTGTAAATTTTTGTGGGTCACAATTGTTATCAATTGTTTGCCATGAAAGTTCTTTTTTATATGGGTCAATTACAATTACTTTAATTAGATACTTTGATTGCATTCCGTTATACATCTGCTAACTCCTTGCAATCTTTTGCATATTGATTTATCAACATTTCTATTCTTGAATTTATAGAAGCATGACCATTTTCAAATCTAGCAATCATGCTTCTATTAGGTATACCATTGCTAAAATATCCTAAATGTTTTGCTAAATCACTTTGTGTGATACCCAATTCTTTTCTTAATTCATATAATTCTAATCCACTCATTTGATCTCCTTGTAATCAATATTTAATCTATCTAACACTGTGTGTTGCCATTCCATTAAAAACTCATGACACATGCCCTCTGTCCATTCTGTAGGGTTTAATTTTGTATCATTCCATTTGTTATACCAAATTAAAAAGGAACACCAAAATTTTGGATTGCTTTCTAGGCAAGTTCTGACTTTATATGTTTCTAACATGATGCTTTATTCCTTTTAGTTTTTAAAATATCTTTAGCATATGTGATTCTTGTACCACTTAAACCATCATCATTGTATTGATTATTGATATCAATTTTTACATGTCTTAAATTTGAAAAAGGATATTCAGAAACAACCGCATCTTTAAATATGACGTTTGTTATTTCCCATGCTCGTAAATCTCCATTAGCACCAACATAAAAACAATCATGACCAGTTTCTATTTGCACATATTTATTAACCCAGTAAGTATCCATTTTTCCTCTCACTGGAGTCATAGGAACATGTTTACTTTTTAACCATCTACAAAGTCTTTCATATGACAAACCATCTGCTGACCTTAATTCTATTTTATAAACATTTTTCATTCTCATTTCTTCAATCATTATTCACTCCTCTGCTTAAAGATGCTCTTTCATCTGAATAACCCAGTTCTTCAGTTAATATTTTTTTTATATGCTCAATATCATCAACCAACATTCTGTTTTCTTCTCTGTATTCAGCAATCGCAAGTATCATGCCATCTATTTTTGCTCTGTAATCATTATGATTGGTTGCGGTTGTATCTGAAGTCTCATGTTTTGCTAACATTCCAGCGGTATGAAGTTTTTTATTTTGATATTGTGCTTCAAATTTTTCTACTTCTTTTTGATGTTCGTTATCTGATAATATTCGTGTACACCAAATTCTAAATACATGCCCATCATTTTTAGTTTTACCAATGTATTCTTTTCTTGATGAAACTAGTTTTTTTAATTTAAATTTGCAAAGTTTTCTAAGTCTGCTGACATCACCATAGTTTTTAACTGTAAATGAATCACCAACTTTCATATCTCTCAGGACATCAATAGTATCTTGTTCAAAGTCCTGATAGTTTGCACCATATTTATTTGGCATCATTACGTTTTTTTCTAACTTAATATTTAAAGATTTCATTAATGCACCTCTTTACCAAACTTGACTGCATCATGTAATCTATTCCAGTCTCTTTTACTGATTTGTTCTTTTATATCAGGCAATCTCATGTTCCTTAAATCAAGGTCATATTTTTGAGACAATTCATTAATGATGTTAAAAACATATACTTGTCTTTTCATAATATTTCTCCAGTTTTTTTATCTACAGCTGCTATGAAACCAAAGTTGTCACGTAGCACCCAAAAGTTTTTGTATTCAGAACTTTCAGATTCAACAGGGTGGCTGTATGAAAAACCCTTATCTGAAAGATTTATTTTGTATTGATAGTCAGCCATTGCAAATGTTTCTGCTTTGTTATTTGACATTGTTACACTCTCCACTAATTTCAAAGTCATACCATTGATATAACTCTTCTTTGTTGTCTGTATAATTTTTACCAAATAAATTAGCTAATTTTTCGTCAGCTAATTCATACCCATATTCATCTATAAATTCAATCATGTTAAATTTCATGCATGACATGTTGAGGGTATGTCGCAATTTTTTTGCTGCTACTTGTATATCTGAATCATTGTTGCTCATTGTATTCTCCATATTCTTATAGTGTTTTCTGCATTTGGCATTGACCTTGTTGCAAATTTTGTATCAAAGTTGGTTTTATGATATTGCACACAGTTTCTAGCATTAATGCACTCTTGGTCACCACTTACTTCAAAACTATCTCCAACCTCTAGTGCAAATAAAGGCTCATCATATTTTACAACTTTACGTTGTCTACCTTTATTAATTGATGGTATAGGTATATTTTTATCTATTTTGATCTCCATTATGACCTCGCTAATTTATCAACTTGAGAAGCAAGATTGTCAAAGTTAGCATCTTCTAAGGCTTCTGCTGTCACAGCAAGTATTGCACCTGCGTTCCATTGTGTGAACTTACTAACAATCACTCCTAGTGCTTCCTCATCAGTAGCTTTGTAATTAGATACAAATGCTTTTTGTTTGATAGCATCTAGTAAAGTTGGTAGTACTTGTGCAACCATTTCATCAGTTGTTGCTTCTGTATTTAATGTAATGTTCATATTTTCTCCTTTCAAATTATTAACATTTTTTGTGTTCATATAGCAATTATACATTGTTTACATAAATAAACAACCCATATTGTGCAATTAATTTAATTTTTTTTAGAAAGGTAGTTCATCATCAATATGGATAAGTGATGATTTTTTTTCCCATAGTTCTTGTGCGTATTGTTTTCCAAATTCAGGATTCATACCATAGTTTTCAAACAATGCTTTTTCTGAACCAAATTTAGAGTGAAGAAGATGATGGTGATGTAGACACAAAGGTATTACATTTCTATCATCAGCTTTAAGTGACATGCCTCTAGTTCCGACCCAAGGCTTCAATAAATGATGTGCTTGTACTGTTCTGTGATGTGAAAGAAATCCTGCCTTACAAATAGTGCAAGGCAAGGTTCTGACATAAGAGAGATGTTTTTGATCTCTAAAAGGGTGCTTTGTTTTCTTCATCAAGAACTGGCATAAATGAGCAACTTAAAAATTCATTACCACTATCATGCCCTATTTTATTCCAAGCACCAAATTTGTAAGTCATTTCATCAAAGTAGACACGACCACTTACATCAGGACTTTTTGGTGATTTCTTTTCTGATTCATCATGATGATATACAAGACCTGCACTTATCATAAGTTCAAACTTTTCTTGTCCTTTATCATTTTCACTTTTTATAAGAACTCCGTATCTCTTGACACCGTTTATCATAAAGTTGCCACGTTTAATTACTTCAGATTTTGTTTCATTGAACAAAGCACCAGTTAAATTATTATCATATTCCATTTTTACTCCTTGATTATTAATCTATATTTCCAACCATTACTATTCCAAAGTCTTTTCTTTTCTACAACCTCATCACATTGCGATAGGTTATATTTGACTCTAGCATAATCTTTTCTTAAGTTTCTTATAGCTGCACTGATAGTTGGCTCACCATAAAATTTTCCTGTTTTTTCTTTTATGACTTGTTGTAATTCCCAAAAAGTCCACCATTTACCATTTCGCATACAGACAAAAACATAATCATCTAAACAACTAGGCTTCATTGTAAATCTCTAACAATTTATCATAAGCTTCTTTTGTACCATTAGTAGATGCTATTTGTGCTTTTATTATTGTATCCTTATTAAGTTTAAAAATTCTTTTGCACTCTTCACTAGCTGGGTCTGCTAAAAAAGTTCTTAAATGATGTAAATACTTTTCTTCATCATCAGTATTTATCACAACAGCTTTATTATCAGATTCTATTTTATATTTACCTTTTGTTTTTTCTTTAGCTTTTGGTGCTTCTGCTTTGTTATTGATTGCATTATCAACTTCAAACGCACTAGCGTACTCACCGCCACCTAATCCACAACATGCCAATGCACGACCTATAGCACTAGTACAACAATTTTCTAGAGCTGATGTTTTATTAACCATACCAGCTGCTCTATATTCTTCAGCATAGTCATTGCCTAACACCCTTAATTCCCCATCAATACACACGCTTACAGTGGCTTTAACGACCACTCTTGTATCATCATGGTGTATAACTTCTGTTGCTATTTGTGCATCTTCACCTAGATGTTTTCTAAAAGCATGAACTCTAGTATCTACAGTTGTGTAGTACTTTCCTTTGATGTTTACTTTATCTGAATTAGGCAGATTTGCTATTTCACTTATTGCATCATTTAATTTACTCATTATATTCTCCATAGTTTTTTTGCTGCTTCTTTTTCTGCATTAGACCATTTCCAATCATCTAAGTTTGGAAAAAATAAATCAGCAACAACATTAATATCATTACTGTAAGAAAGAACATTCATCATATTATTGGCTGCTCTTTTTACTTCATTTAGATGCATATCAACATTTGATACTGGTGTTGTAACAATTTGTTGTTTAGTAGATGTTACATATACGTAATCAATGATAGGCACACATTCTTCAGCAGCAGCATATATAGCAAGTTGCCTACTGGTTGTATCTAGCATTTTGCTTGGCAACCTATTGACAGTTTTTATATCGCGAACCACTCCTTCATACTGGAGATCAAGGTAACCTATTATAGGAACAGGTAACCAGTCAAACTCCAGCTTGATTCTTTTTTGTGTAGCTATAGGTTCTCCTAAACTTCTAAAGTGTGGAATAGCTATATCTACATAAGTGTTTATTAAATCTCTTTCTTTGGTAACTTTATTGACATCAAAAGGAATGTTCTCATCTTTTGCTTCTAATAATTTATTATCAAAAACATCTAAAGCAAACTTTTGTAATTTTTTTATTGATTCATCATTATATATAGCTTTACATATTGCATCATCAACAGCTATGCCACGCCACATTGCAGGTGAACCAAAAGAATCACGAAATCCACTAGTGTGTAAAATCCATCTTGCTGGATTGGTTATAAACTCATTAATAGAACTGGCACTTAGATACTCTATACCATGTTGTTCAAAAGGATTATTGTTCATATTATTCCAAATTATTATCAAATTAATATAGTGATGATAAGACAAAATGGGTGGATATGCAAGACATATTCTGATAGAATCATTATATGAAACTAGGAACATGGCTAAAAGATAATGGACATACTCATGAATCCTTTATTAAATTAGCAAATAAAAATGGTGGTACTTTTACAATACATGCATTAGCCAAATGGTGCAGGGGTGTTCGTATACCAAGAAAAGATGAGATGGAACAAATTTATAAGATCTCTAAAGGTAAAGTTACACCAAATGATTTTTATAACTTGCAATCCTAATTAATAGCAAGTACATTATGGGCTATGAGTATAGAAGCCCTAGGATGGTGTAAAAAACAAGATTGTAATACACCAAGTACAAAACTAGTTCTTTTTATACTTTCTAATTACGCAGATGAGCAACACAGCTGCTATCCAAGTGAAAAACATTTAGCAAAAATTTGTGGCATATCAGATAGACAGGTTCGCAGATGTTTAACTTGGTTAGAACTAAATAATAAATTGCGTATACAACACAGAAAAGGCACAAGTAACAGGTATTTTTTAAGTGTGGACACCAACGTCCTAACACTTAGGACACCAGCTACCGCCTATACTAAAGATATACAAAAGACTAAGAATAAAAAAAGGAGTAAAAATGAACTTGCAGGTTAAATTGAAAGACGAACACAATATAGATGCACAAAACTTAGATGAGGGTTCACATAAAATAAAATGTCCACAATGTCAGCCACCACATAATCCAAAAGATAGACCACTATCTATAACAATAGAAAATGGAAACGCTGTTTGGCTTTGTCACCATTGTAACTTTAGTGGCTCTATGAGACAAAATGGGTTAAAATCTAAACCAGTGAATAAAGTAGTTCAAAAAGTAGTAAATTATGATGCAAGTGCAAACAATTATTTAGACGATTATTTTCGCAAGAGATCAATAAGTAGAGAGACTTATCAAGCCTTTAATATATTTTGTAAAGACAATAATTGGATTGGATTTCCTTACAATGGATTTAATAACAGATGTGACAATATAAAATATAGAACTGCAGATAAACAATTCAAACAAACACCAAAAGCTAAAAAAAGTTTATACAACTATCATCATGTAAAAGATGCACATGCTGTAATATTTGTTGAGGGTGAAATTGATGTTCTCAGTTTGTGGGAAGTTGGTTTTAAAAATGTAACTACATTACCTGATGGTGCTCCGCCAACAGTAGCATATAAAGAAAGTGATAAAAGATTTAGTTGTTTACAAACACATCCACTAAAAGCAAAAAAAATTATATTGTTTGTAGATAGTGATGGTGCTGGGGAAAATCTTAATAAAGAGTTAGTACATCGTTATGGCAAGAAACTTTGCTGGGTTGTACAAACACCCAAAGATTGTAAAGATGCAAATGATGTTTTGGTAAAACATGGTGCAAAGACATTGAAAACATTAGTAGACAGGGCGAGACCTTTGCCTGTTGATGGTTTGTATTCAGTTAACAGCTATACTAAAGATGTAATTGATCTCTACAATGGTAATTATGATAAGCCACTAGAGATTGGATACCCAAACTTAGATAAGTTATACAAAGTGCAAAAAGGTACTTTTCATGTATGGACAGGTATTCCTAATCATGGAAAAAGTACATTCCTAGACCAAATATTAGTACGAATAGCAAAACAACATGATTGGAAGTTTGCACTATTTTCACCTGAACATTCTACAAAAATGCATATTAGAAGATTGCTACAGATAGTAGCAGAAAAACCATTTGATAAAGGTTTCTCAACAAGAATGGATACAGAAGAATTACATGCTTCATTAGATTGGATACATGAGCATTTTTATTTTATAGAAACAAGAGAGCATATACCTAACATAGAAAAGATTTTAGACATTGCATCACAGTCATGTGCAAAGTTTGGTATCAATGGCGTAGTAATAGACCCATTTAATGAAGTATCAGCTATAAGACGTGGCAATCAAAGAGAAGATGAGCATATAAGAGATTTTATATCACATTGCAAAAAGTTTGCTAGAAATCATGATGCAACAGTTTGGGTTGTTGCACATCCAACCAAAATGCAGAAAGATAATAGCGGTGGATATTCACCGCCTACAGCTTACGATATAGCTGGTGCAAGTCATTGGCACAACCAAAGTGATGCTGTGGTCACAGTACATAGAGATTTTGATGATGATAGTGTATCAATAATTACTAGAAAAATACGTGAGCAAGGTTTGTATGGAAGTATTGGAGAAGCAAAATTTGTATATGATGCTAAAAAAAGGATATTTAAAGAGCCTAGCTTTGATAGTGAAATAAACTGGAACGACCTATGATAGATGTAGAAAAAATATATGACATGATAGCTAATGATTATGAGAATGATTATTCTGATGACAGAGTAGGTAATGTTGTTGAAGCAGAAAATGCTTTTATAAAAGAAATGATGCCATATAAAGGATTAGGTTCTTTAATAGATTGTGGCTGTGGAACAGGTTTATTGCTTGATTTAATAGATGTTAAAAAAGAAGATTATGTAGGTCTAGACATATCAAAAGGTATGCTAAACATAGCAAGTAAAAAAAATCCAAACTATAAATTTATTCATGATGATGTTTTTAATCACAACGAAAAATATGATTTTTGTGTTGCATTGTTTGCTGTAACAGATGTTTTTGGAACAGAAATGTTATCTAAGTCAAAAGATATGCTTACAGAAAAAGGTATGTTTGTTGGTACATTTATAAATGCTAATGGTCCGTATAAAAAACTTCATTGCTTTGAAAAAAACGGAATAGATTTTGAGCCTTTGGCATATAAATATTCAGAACTATGCAATGAACTGGAGAAAAATCAATTTGACTGGTATTATATTCTAGGAATAGCAAATATTACAGACAGTGCAAACGTACAAACAATGACTACAGAACTATTAAATAAACGACACCTTTTAGCAAATGCTAAATATTATTTTGTGATGGCTCAAAAATGAAATTAAATCTTAATATGAATGTGTTTGATGCAGCCTTAAACAGACTGCAAGAACTTTATGAACAAGACCATACTATAGTGGTTTCACAGAGTGGAGGTAAAGACTCTACAATATGTATGGAACTAGCAATCATGGCTGCTGATGCTGCTGGTAAATTGCCAATTAATGTAATACATCGTGACGAAGAAATATTATTCCCAAATACATATGAGTACTTAGATAGAGTAGCATCAAGACCTGAAGTAAACATGCATCATGTATGGGCAGGTCAACCTGTCGTAAATGTTTTTAACAGAAACAATCCTTACTGGTGGATATTTGACGAAACAATTCCACGAGAGGAATGGGTTAGACAACCACCTGAATATGCTTATCAAATAGAAGAAAAAAATATAAATGCTTTGGTAACAAAAGATAGATTTCCAACTAAAGAAGGAAAAGATTTATTAGCCTGTATTGGATTGCGAGTACAAGAAAGTCCAAATAGAAGAATGGGTTTGTTTTCTAGTAAAGGTCATATAACAAAGCCAAACAATATGGGTACAAAATATTTAAGACCAATTTACGATTGGACTGATGGTGATGTTTGGAAAGCAATACAAGATTTCAAATGGGATTATAATCACGCATATGATGTAATGGTCAAACATGGGAGATCAAAAAATAAATTAAGAATAGCACCATTGACTATGACTACAGCAGGTATACCTGATTTACAATTGGCACAAAAGGCATGGCCTCAATGGTTTGATAGAGTGTGTCATAGATTAGATGGTATACGAACAGTTACACAGTTTGGAAAAATATCATGTCAACCAAGTAGAAAAAAAGGGGAAACTTGGGAAGATTGTTTTAAAAGAGAATGTATTAATGATGCACCTGAATGGATTGCAAAAAGAGCAAAACATGTTTATCAAAAACAATTAGAAGCACATATAAGAGCTAATGGTGCCATTCCTTTTCCACAGATAAATTCATTAAGAGCAAATCCAATAGGCTCTTTCAAAAAACTTGCAATGGCTACATGGAACGGAGACCCATTTGCATTAAAATGTAATGCATTACCATACATGGAACCTGAAGAATTTAGAGAAGGCTCAGGTTATTGGGGTGGTAAACCAACTTTCTAATGTCAAAAGTAGACTGGAAAAGTCTTGAAGAACACTGTAATTCAGTGAAATGGATTTGGGCAAAAACATATGCTAAATATGCACCACACTGGTACATAAGATATAAAGAACAACCATATCTTTACGAAATTTTAAAACGCATGATAGAATTACATGGCGTAGAAGAAGAATACACTAATCATAATGGAAAAACCTATCCTTGTGTTTATTTGTATTTAGGTAAATATAAATACTGGTACATGGAACCAGTCATAAACAAAGCGGAGATAAAGTCAGATGGCAAAATTTAAAGGTAAGGCACAAGTAGAAAAAAAGAACGCAGTTCTAAAAGCATTAGATGTTCAATACATCACACATGATAAAATAGTACCCAACACATATAATCCAAACAGACAATCAGAAGATGAGTTTGAATTGCTTAAAAGGTCTATGACTGAAGACGGATTTACGCAACCAATCGTATGTGTAGAGCATGAAGAACAAAAAGGTATGTTCAGAATTGTAGATGGAGAACATAGATGGCGTTGTTCTAAAGAACTTGGATATGCAGAAATTCCTATTGTAGTTACACCTATGACTATGGAACAAGCAAGGATTGCTACTTTGCGACACAACAGGGCAAGAGGTTCAGAGGATATAGAACTTACAGCAAATGTTCTTAGAGATCTAGAATCTTTAGGTGCATTGGACTGGGCTCAGGACTCTTTAATGATGGACGATTTAGAGTTACAAAGAATGTTAGAAGACATACCTGCTCCTGAAGCAATGGCAGCAGAAGACTGGAGTGGTGCTTGGATACCTTCTGATAATGATAGTGCGGAAGATGGAGTAGCAGGTGTAGAGCATAAAACAAATGATGGTGTCATGGTTAAGTCATTAACTGTTGAGGCATTAAACAAACAAAGACAAGTTGAACAAATTGTTGCACAAGCTAAAACAGAAGAAGAAAGAAAAATGGCTGTCAAAGAAGCAAATTTTTATAGATTAAATTTAGTCTTTAGTGGAGAAGAAGCTGATACTGTTAAAACCGCTTTAGGAGAAAATCCAGCTGAAAAATTATTGTTTATGTGTAATCAAATAGTTTCTGATTAAGAATGTTCAGTGGGTACGCTTACGCATCCAAATGGATACCAATTGTTATTAAACAAGCAAAAAAGGGCAAAAAAACCAAAAAACAAAGCACGGACAAGCCGCTGAAGGCATTATCTAAGGGTGGGTAATACCTTTGGTATAGGGTAAATTACTATTCTTTACACAGCGAAAAGCCTTTCACAATTGGAGATCATGAAAGGCTATATCGTTTATACGTTGGTTTGGCTATACGAATCTTTTACTGCATACATCAAAGTATCAGTATCAATCCCAAAGTCATTGTAACCCTGTGCAATACCTTCCAAGTATCGGCTAGATGGTGGGTAAACATCTTTACTATTCATAATGTAAACCATGACCTTATCAGTACCAAACTTTTCTTTTAGGCTGGGAATTGTAATTACTTGTTTGCGATAAAGATTAGGATAGCCTTCATATACATCCAGCCTTTGCTCACAAGCATCAGTAATCTTCCATAAAGCTAATGGTACTGTTGCATCTTTACTATGCTCAATATCTGCCACACCTCTAAACTTCAAGGTAAAGCCATTTACAAAAACACTTCCTATAGGTTTTGCATTTGGGCATCTGTAGGACATTTGCATTAAGTTCATATTGCTACCATAAGCACCATACAGATACTGCATGGTCTTAGTAGGTTTCTTTTTAAATTTTAGAATATTCTTTTTCATATTATCTCCTTGTATTAATTTAATTCTAATTCTCTTTCATGGTAAAAAGATTGGACTTTACTATCACAACCATCTAACCAACCATTGTCTGTTTCACTATTATGTTCTACAACAGGCTTGTTAAAATTACCATGCTCATAGTCAGACAAGATTTCTTTATCTCTCAACATATCAACTAACAAACATTTATCAATACTAGACTCTCTACTACCACTATATAAATTATTTAACTGATAATTACTCATGTATGTATGATATGAACCATCAGCATTAGTTACGTTCCATTGGCTATCACCTCTGCTCCACTCCATGTTAAATCCTGCATTTTCAACTGCATTTCTAACAGTAGAGTAAACTCTGTTTGTTTTAGGTGATTTAGTAACTGATGATAATGCTGTACTTTTTTCAACAAAAGCCATTAAAAAGCTAACCCAGTTGATAATCTTATCAAAGTTCAGAGTACCACTATGTTGTCTAAACTCCATAGTTCCGTATCTAGTAAGACTTTGTAAATTAACTTTATAGTATCTACCTGCTGCATTAGCTAATCTGTGTTTGCTACCACCTCTAACATTTTTGATTCTGTTAGCTGTATTAGTAACACTAGAACACCATCTAGAATTATTACCTCTTCTGCTTCTAGGCATAATCATATCTATTTGGCTTTCATAGTCAGCGTATCTCTCATACACAGTTTGTATCTGTGCAACTGTGAGATCATTAACGTCAAGGTGAACATGCAATCCACACTGCACATTAACAGTAATACCATCTAAGTTATCTAAGGCATCTAATATTTTCTCTAGCTGCTTAGCACCCTCAACACCTTTTAGGATTGGACTTACAATCTCACCACCAGTTCCATCTAAAGAAGCGTCAGTAACAATCTTCCAGTATGGTCTAGTAGTATGATGATATCCTTCAAAGTAACACTCAATACCATCAAGGTTGTTGATAGTCTCTGCTACAGTTCTAGGTGATACTCCAACAAATTCTAACTCAAGACCATAAGTTCTATTTGTTAGTGTTGGGTAGTTGTTGTTTAAGTTATTCAATTTTTTCTCCTTATAATTATTTACTTAACACAACTATTATCGCTAATTTGTTTACATTTGTAAACATTAATATACAAAATAATGCCCTTTTTGTGCTGTTTTCTTTACTTTTAGGGTTAAAACAGACAGAATAACGATAATTAGAGATAAAAAATGGTTAAAAAATCAGATTTCAAAAAGTTAACACCAACCTTATTAGAAGAAATAAGAAATAAGTTTGTGCAAGGTATAGAAGCAAATACAGGTGGTCGCAAGTTATTTACCATTGACCAGTTAGCAGCTGATTACAATGTTGCCAAACCAACATTATATAAACATGCCAAGAAAGATGACTGGGTCATAAAACAAAAAAGATTTCAAGATAGTTATTTAATAGAATTAGATGCTAGAAGAAAAAAAGAACTGATACAAGAAAGTGTTAGTTTTGATAAAACATGTCTTGCTATAGCGAAAGGTATAATGGGACAAGTAGGAAAAGTAATAAGTAAAAACGCTGCACCTGATGCAGATGTAAAACCACAGAACCTAGTAGCACTGTCAACTGCTGCAACAAACGCACAAAGAGTTGCAAAGTTAGCACTTGGTGAAGCTACTGATAACATGGATATAAATACTAATGTCAAAGACAGCGAAAGTTTCAGACGAGCTTTGGAACGATTGGATAGACTCTCCGAAGATATCGGAGAAGAAAACACTTCAGCTATACACTGAATGGTTAGGCACAGCTAGAACAAAACAAAGGACACCTAAAGTACCATTTCATATATGGCTAATACTTGCTGGTCGTGGTTGGGGGAAAACTAGAACAGGTGCTCAAGATATTGCACATTATGCTTTAACTAATCGCGATACAATCTGTGCTGTAGTTGCACCTACATTTGGTGATCTCCGTAGAGTTTGTTTTGGTGGTCCCAGTGGTTTGATATCTATAATTCCTGAAGAATGTTATCAAGTTAGTAGAGGTAGAAAACATTACAGTGAAAATTCTGCTGAGATTAGATTAGCTAATGGCAGCAAGATAATGGGATTTGCTGCTATAGAACCTGACAGGTTGAGGGGTCCGCAGTTTCATAGAGCATGGTGTGATGAATTAGCAGCATGGCGATATCCTGAAACCTTTGACCAATTAATGTTTGGTCTAAGGCTAGGAGACAACCCACAGTGCATTATTACGACTACACCTAAACCAACACAAATAATAAAACAATTAGTTGAACGAGATGACTGCTACGTGACCACAGGTAGTACATTTGAGAATGAAGCCAATCTAGCTAAATCTGCATTACAGATGTTAAAAGAAAAATATGAAGGTACTACTCTTGGTAGACAGGAACTTTATGCAGAAGTCATTGATATGCTTGAAGGTGCATTATGGAATAACAAAATGATTGAAGAATCTAGACTTGCAGCAAACACTGTTAAAGAGCTAACACAAATAATAGTAGCAATAGACCCAGCAGTTACACACAATGATGATAGTGATGAAACAGGCATAGTTGTTGTTGGTAAAGATTCAAATAACGAGTATTATGTATTAGAAGATATATCAGGGAAGTATTCTGCTGATAAATGGGGTAAGATAGCAATTAAAGCATTTTATGAATGGGATGCTGATAGAATAATTGCTGAAACTAATAATGGTGGTGATTTGGTGGAAAGACTATTAAGGACAATTGATGAAAATGTTCCTTATAAGTCAGTTACAGCTACTAGAGGTAAAATGGTTAGAGCCGAACCTATAGCAGCGTTGTATGAGCAAAGGCGAGTTCATCATATTGGTTATTTTGCAGAGTTAGAGTCACAGATGACAACTTACACTGGAGAAAGACCAAAACCAAGTCCTGATAGATTAGATGCTTTAGTTTGGGGATTAACTGAACTTAGCAAATCAAAAGGACAAGTAAACTGGAGAATAAGCTAATGGCAAATCAAACTTTTTTACAAAGACTTCTAAACAGGCAACCTGTACAAGAACAAAAAAACAGTAATATGATGGGTTACTTTGGTGTTGGTACTGAAGAAGCTAAAACATATAAATATCAAGAACTTGCAAAAGAAGGTTATTTAAAAAATGCTATTGTATATAGATGTGTAAATGAAATATCTAAAGGTGCAAGTGCTGTACCTTTTATTATTAAAACAGGAGATCAAATTGTTGAGCAACACCCTATCATTGACCTACTTAACAGACCCAATCCTCTACAATCCTACTCAGAGTTTTTTAACAGCTTATTTGGTTATGTGCTTCTTAGTGGTAACGCTTATATACTTAAAGTAGGTAGTGAACAGGGTTCTCCAAAAGAACTACATCAACTAAGACCTGACAGAA
>Ga0181398_1000208_pt1 | contig 17983 bp, 15 predicted proteins | sample 21SPOviralmetaG_FD_130127 | JGI IMG/M metagenome (GOLD analysis project Ga0181398, IMG submission 130127) | Marine viral communities from the oligotrophic San Pedro Time Series (SPOT) site, San Pedro Channel, CA, USA - 21 SPOT_SRF_2011-04-29 | ecosystem: Environmental > Aquatic > Marine > Strait...
GAGCCGAACGGGTATTGACGGATGCACCCTAGCACTGGCATACACCGTTGGCTAGACTAGAAGTCTCAACGCCCCCTTGCTCGACGCAAGACATCAAGGAGAAGACGTGTCGAACATCGACCCTGCGAAAGAAGCGGCCCGTGCCGCTAACATGATTTGCGCTGTCGTCAAAGACTGCTTCTGGACGCTGTTTGAGCAGCATCAAGAAGACGACCAGTCGCCTCACCCCGAAACCACGTTCGTCCCGCTCCAGTTCCGGCTGTTGTCGGACGCCAAAGCGTCACTGCTGGAGCAGTACACGAAGCGCAAGACTGTATTCATTTCGTCGCCGGGGCCACTCGCCATTTGGCTGCCGCAGGAAATGGCGTTTCAGATCAAGCCGGGGTTTGAGGCTACCTTCAAGCAGATCATCGTCGAGTCGATGAACGCGCTAGAGCAGTCGCTTAGAGCCGAGTACAAAGAGGTGGTCGCTGAAATGGAGACTGCTGACGACGACGAACCCGTGGTCATCGAGGCACCGTCCGAGACTGAGGCGACCAATGAAGAGACCGAATAGCCACCTGCTCGACGTACTCTATCGCGCAGGAGCCTACCCGTTCGACGACCTGCCCTACGCCGCCGAGGGCGGGGATAAGGTCCACGCCTCTACGTGGGTGATTCCCGGTCACGGGTCTGTGCCCATCCTGCTGCTCATTCTGGGTAACGGGCAATCGACCGGGGCGCTGGAGAAGGAGCTTGAGCGTCTGGCGCGACTGCTCCGCATCAGCCACGGGATTGAGCCGCAATCCACAGGACGGCGCGAGGGTCTTATCTGGACCTACGAAGTAACCATCATGTGCGAGAGCCGGTCGAGCCGTGTCGTGCAGCGCAAGATGCGGGAGCACGACCTCGCGCGCTACGATGCGTTCCTCTGGTCGCACTTGTCGATCTCGTGGTTCGATCCGCCGAAAATGTACTGCGACAACTACTCGCGCACGCTCGACGAACTTGACCTCAAGGTGGACCCAAGCGAGTTCGACGTTGAAACCGTCGAGGAAGAGGAAGAGGAGTTCTCCCTGCCCGACGATATGTTCGACGAGCACGTCGATGGCTGAATGTACGGTCGCAATCGACCCCGGCACGCACGGGCTGGCCTACGCCGCGTTCAGCGCTGAGGGCCGGTTGTGCTCGACATTCTTCGTGCGGCTACACCGGGAGTCGGAGGACCAATACGACGCGGTGGTAAACCTCTCCCGCGTCGTGAAGGCTGTGCGTGACCTGCTGCCGTGTCGCGACGACGAGCCGCGAAAGGTCATTGTGGAGATCCCGCAATACTACGCGAACCAGTCAGCTAGGCCGTCTGACCTAATCCGTCTGTCAGCTATGGCGGGAGCGGCGGCGGCGAGCGTACCCGGAGAGGGTCACGCCCGATTCGTCCTACCGAGAGTCTGGAAGGGCTCGCGGGACAAGGACGCCTTCACCCGCTTCATCTACGATTGCCTCGACCAAGACGAACTCGGATTGGTGACATCGCCAGATGAAGAGGGTTTCCGACGCATCGACGGCGATATTCTCGACGCCGTGGGCATGGGCCTCTGGTCGCTCGACCGTTTGAAGCGGCCTCGCCACGGGCACGAGAAGGACGGTCTCTGGCAGTTGCCGGATTTCGTCCGCTAGAGGTGACTGCACCAGCGTTCCCACGCCGCCTCGTAGGCGTAGTGGGCCGCTGTCATCAACGCCGTCAGAATCAGAGTCAGGCCAGCCGACTTTGCAAAGCTGCCGAGGTAGGCCCACGATACGGCCACCGCGACGAGCATAGACAGCACCCGGTAGACGAGCACCTTCAAGAGCTTGTTACGCGACGATGTGCTCATCGTTGAAATCCCACGGCTTGATTCTCAGGTTGTCGTCAAACTCAAATCCCGCGTCCTTCGACCATCGGCGCATCACGAACGGCTCTGCGACGATGGGCACGTCAGGGCACGCTACCTCCATTCCGGCTTCCATCAGGTGACAGAGGCGTAGCGCGCGTGGCAGCGTCAACTCGGGGTCGTCGGGAGCTTCAAGGCAGAACTCGTCGTGAATGGCGAGCACGGGCCTGCAACCGTAGAGCACGCTGCCGGGGTCGTTGTAACACTCGCTGACGATAAGCGCAGCGGCTTCCTTCGCGCCGTCCGCTGCGAGGCCCTGAAACATAGTGTTCGCCCCGCTGGTGTAGGTGCAGCCTCCACGCTCTCGACCTCCCTCAATCCCTTGCGTCATCGAGAAGCGGTCCCCGTGCGCCCTATTCGCTTTGTGCCCAATCCGTTTCAGGTACTTGTCCGCTGTGCGCCACTTTCGGAGCCACTGAGCGCGGAGGTGTCGCGCCTCCGTCTCTGACACGACGACGCCCATGCCCTTTGCGTAGGTCACGAACGTCCGCGAACCGAGGCCGCCCGCGTAGCCGAAGTTGGCGACCTTAGACAGCGACCGGAGCCGCTTCATTTCTTTATCGCCGCTGAAATACAGGTCGCACGCCTCCTGATAGGTGACGCCTGCCAGCGACGCGGCGAACTCTAGGTGAAGGTCTTTGCCTTGTCGCACTGCGTCGGCCATTTCGCTCTGACCGAACCACTCAAGCTGGACCTGCGCGAACGTCCGTAGCTCCAGCGTCGAGTAGTCAGCCCCGATGAAGATGCAGCCGTCGCGAGCGACGAACGCTTCGCGGATACCTCCATCGCGCTTTATGTTCTGGAGGTTGGGGCGGCGGCTGCTTGTTCGCCCAGACTCGACGAGCACGTTGAAGTAGGTGTGGACAGGTGACTTCGCCCCCGCGTGCAGGATGGGAATGAAGTTGCTCAGAACCTTCTCAACAGCAGAGAGGTTCCCCAGCGCCTCAAGCGCCGGGTCGCCCGAATTGAGGAGCACGTCGCGCGAGGTGGACACTTGGCCGGTCTTCGTCCGCTCGACGCCGAGCGTATAGCACCGCTCGACCCGTGCGCGGATAGCGGCCATGTCCTTCGTGCCGTTCGGTCGGATAAGGCCCTCGCTGACGGGAAGGTCACGCAGTTCGTCGAAGCGCCAGCGGAACTTCTCCTCCAGCGTCTCTGCGTAGGGGCCGTCTGTTCGCAGGCCCCAAAAGCTCATTAGCCGTAAATCGAAATTAGCCCTCGACTGACGGCGAAGCTCCTCAAACGCGGCGCGAGAACGGAAGCCCCCGTCCACGATAAGGCGCTTGAACATATTGGCGGTGTGAACCACGTCATCCTTCGCGTAGTCGATGTACGCTTGGGGCCACTGGTCCAGCGGGAGCCCTTCCACGTCCGCGTAGCTAGTCCGCACGTCGCCGTCTTTCTCGGCGCTCAGGTCGATGCCGAGCCACCGCTCAACCAGCTTGGCGAGACTGTACTTGTGGTGCTTGTGCGTCCCTTGCCGGATGCGGAACAGCTTGTCCGCTACGAGCGTGTCGATGACGCGTCGGTCTTCCACGGCTTGCCAGACGTGAGGCCACGTCTCGGGCAGGTAGGTGGCGATGACTGCTAGGTCGAACGCGACGTTGTGGCCCACAAGGAAGCAATCTCCGTTGTCATTATTGAGAATGTCAAGGGCGTGCTTGAGGTTGTCGTGTCTTCCCGAGGTCAGCGTGACATCGGCGCGTGCGAGTCGTGTGCCTTCAACTCCATTGACACGCGCCGACGCCACGCTGACGAGCGGGGGAACGTTGAGGCCCGCAGTCAGTAAGCGGGTCTCAACGTCGAGCACAGTGAAGTGCATTGTTCAGCCTACCAGTCCGTAGCCTCGTAGTCTCCCTCGCTGGATTCGTCGTCACCCCACGAGTTGTCGGGGGTGGACACCTGCGGACTGACGATGGGCTCGTCCGTGGACTTCCACGCGCCGTAGTTGCGGTAGGTAATGGGGTTTCCGGCGCGCGTCGTTCCCTGTCGCGCGTCGCACCGGACGCGAGTGCCGATGTAGTCGCCGCCCTCGCTCATCGCGAATTTCTTGATCCACTCCTTGTCGATCTCAGCGGGCTTCTTGTGACTGAGCGAAACCATGATGGTCTTCAGCACCTTCAGAATCGGCTCTCCCTTGTCGAGTCGCAGAGGGTCCGCGACAAACGTGCCGGAAGGAAGCGAGGGGTTGTTGCTCTCGACAATCTTCCAGCGGAAGAGAAAGATGAAGTTCCGAGGGTCACGCTCGCTGGCGAAGTATCGCGCCTGATCCAACTCCAGCACGTAGGAGCCGGGGTCGATGTAGGCGTCGTTGCCCGTGGTGTTCTTGGTCTCAAAGTTGTCAAAGAGATCGAAAGCGCTATCACTGATCATATCATCCTCTTGCTATCGTTGTGAGCCAACGTCTTGATGTTCGCGTACACGAGCTTCTGAGGGGAGCCCGTCACTGACTGAATGTACGCCGCGTCTCTCTTAGCATTACGAAACGCCCGTGCAAAGGCTTTTGTATGCTGCATCACCATGAAATGCACTTCGTCGGACTTTTGGCCCGCGCGGTGGGATCTCCCGAGGAGTTGTTCCCACGCCTCGCCGTTGCTCGGAGGTGCGATGACGAGGTGGCGGTTCCACGCCTGCATGTTCTTCCCGGTCCCGTGAACGCGGATAGAGCACGCGATGGTGCCTGTGCTGGAGGGTAGCTCGGAGCCTTGTCCGAAAGTTGGGATGCCTTGCGCCTGCAAAAGCCGTTCAACTGCTTTGTCTTTGTACCACAGGACGGTGGGCGACGGCTGCGCGTGCGCGAGGTCAACCATCGCCTTCACATAATCACGGGACACCCAACGGGTTTTGGTAACGGGCTCCACCCGGTCCTTGATGCGGAACCAGTGCTCAAAATGGGCTTTGACCTGCGGGGTGTTGATCTTGCCGCCTGCCACGGCGTCGCGCACGAGCGCCATGCTGTCCAGCCCCGGCACGTTGCGCTGGATGATGCGACGCACGGTTCGGAACCAACGTGAGCGCGCTGTGAGCCATTCCTCGTCGGGGACGCCTCCCGGCCACTCCCACTCGTAGAAGAATCCCTGCGATAGTTGTGACGCTACGCGAGCGTACACCATCGGGTCGGCTATCTCCTCACCCGAGGGCGTGCGCCAGTTCTTCTCCAGATAGTCGAGCGTGCGCTTGATCTTCGCGTCCTGAAAACCCTTGTTCGCATAGATGATTAGCGACGCACCGACGCTCCCCGATTTCGTAGCGACCACGCCGGGTGTGGAGGTGAGTCGGTAGCGAAAGGCTTTACGCACATTCTGCTGGTTGAGCGGCACCTTGCCTTTGGTCATCGCCACGAAGAAGGGCTGGATACTCGCCCATGCGTACCCCGTGGGTATGCCGTCCGAGTCCACGACCTTTGCCCAATTCTCAAGCAGAACGTGATTATCGGCATTAGGGATAGGCAAGGGTGAGTTGTTGCCGAGCGCCCAATGCGAGAGGTGTGCGAAGTCCTTGATGCTGCGCTGCGTGAAGGTTCCCGACATCGGGCAGAACATCGTGTCGGGGTGGTCCCGAAAGTGCCTTGCAAGTCTTGACGTTCTGGCGCTCTCTCTGTTCTTGAGCTTGTGGGCCTCGTCCGCAATTATGAGGTCCGGTCGAAGGCTCTCGATGTAGTGAGACGATTTGGGGTTACTGAGCTTGCTGTAAGGCATCACCTCCAGCCTATCCGGCATACGGAAGTGCTTGGAGAACTCAGCGCGCATCGTCTCAAACTGCTCCAGCATCGGAGCAGGCACGAGCAACAGCGGCCTCTTTGCGTTTAGGGCTATCGGCAAAAGCAGCGATATGAGCGTCTTGCCGTGCCCGACGCCGATCATGCCAAGCATCCCACGGGCTTTCTTTGCCTCGTAGAGTGCTTGGCTCTGAATCGGGTAGAGGTTGTAGCGCCCGTGAGGCAGCTTGAAGTGCCGCGTCAGGTCGGGCGCAGTGCCGCTGAACTTGGGCGCGGCCAAGATGCGGCGTATCTCTGGAGGTGCCTTGGGCATAAAGGTAAGACGCCCCCGCCCGTGAGAGCGGGGGCTTCCTACTAGCAGCCTCGAATCAGCTTCGACGCGAACGGGCCGATGCGCTCCATGATGATCTTGCCGACCGAATCGCGCGACGAAACGGCGATGCACAGACCCTCAAATTTGCCGTCGCGGACAGCCAACTCCACGGCCTCTTTGATGCCTTTGGAGTAGTCGAGGAGCAAGGCGGGTGCTCCCTCACGCTCGGTGATCTTGTCGAGGTACGGGGCGATGACCTTGAGCCCGTGCGTGTACGGCTGGTTGTGGACGAAGCAGTCCACCCAAAGCTCAAAATCAGTCATGCCCTTCTCGGTTTGCTCTTTCGTTCGGGCCATCGTCTTTTCCATGCTCGCGCGACGGGCGTCAGCCGGTGCCGGTGCCGGTGCCGGGGCGGGCGCAGGAGCAGGCGCAGGAGCAGGCGCAGGAGCAGGCGCAGGAGCAGGCGCAGGAGCAGGCGCAGGAGCTTCCTCTACCCCCGTGTCGGTCTCAGCCGTGGCCTCTTCTCGCCACGGAAGGCTACTCCACTCCTTACGCATCGCGGCCTGAAACTCCTCGGCAGCTTTCGCGGTGCCGACGCCCCAACCCTTCTCGCCGTCGAGCGATGCAAGTACCAACTCAAGAAACTGGCCAAGAGTGTTGACGCCGTTGCGCTTCACGACGGTAACGGCGCGCTTGGCGAGGCCCGAATCTTCGATGGACGTATTGCCAAAATCTTCGCGGTACACGGTGTCTTCCTTGGGTGATTCGTCTGCGTTCATGCCGGGTGTGAAGCCGATGTAGCTGAGGAGCGTAGGGGTGTCGGTCTTCTCACCGATGCCGAAGCGCATGCGGAGGATCTTCTCCTCTGGAGGCGTCAGCGTAGAGAGCAGGCGCTTGGTGTGGCGGCTGAGTTCGTGGTCGGTGGCCTGCTCGGCGGGCGACACGGCGTTCTCATCGGGGATGAAGTCGCCCGGCTGCGAGTCGTCGGTCGCCTCTCCCCGCGTGTACTCGTCGGGAACCTCCCCGAACGGCGCGGGGATCTCGATGGCATCCTCGCCATCTTCCAGCCGGTCGATGAAGTCGCCTGCGGTGCGCCAAACGGCGTTGACCTTATCGAGCAGTCGGCCCTTCAGGCCCGTGCTGTCTTGGTCGGGGTGGTAGTCTTCATAGAAGTTGGCCACCGACACGATGTCGATAGCCTCCAGCGCAGCAATCGCACGCCGGGGCATACCGAGCCATGCCAGCCCCTCCCCGACAACCGCGTCGAGGGCAGCGTCGGTGCCGTCCACGAACCGGCCAGCGAACCCCTCGCCGCCCTCGTCCGCGTCGAAGACGGGACCGCCGAGCAGCGGAAGCGTGATCGACTCACCTGCCTTTAGGCGACTGTGTGCCGCCTTAACCGCGTCCTGAGCATCGACCACGGCCTGTCCGAACCCGCTCACGTCAGCCGTAGCGAGCAGCTTGATCGTCGTGATACCTGCGCGCTCCTTCAACTTGGCGGCGAGACCCGGTGAGATACCCGTTGCGGCAACGTCACTTTTGCCGAACTCGGAGATTCCCTGCTTAGTGCCTTCGATAGTTATTGTTTTCGACTGGTTCATGTCTTCTGGTTCCTCGTGAGGAGGGGGGTTGATAGGCGAGACTGGCATGTCTTCCAATCCCGCGAGAGTCGCAAGCCCGTCCATTCCGCTTTGGTGCCTAACGCACAGTTCACGGCGCGGACAGGCTCTACCGTAGGCCGAACACGACCCGTAGTTCTTAGGCAAGGCTCCGATGGCCATCGGTAGGCCGCCTTCGTCAAGCCACTGCCTGCGAACAGTCAGCATATCTGAGATAGTGTCAAGAATTTTCTCCTGCACTACTCCGAAAAGTAAATCCCTGTTAACAGGAACGGTTATCTGTCTAGCTGGCGTCCCGTCCTTGAAGAACTGGTTGTGGCCGTAGGACACGTTCGCGACAGGGATGTTGCGCTTCTTGAACTCAGGGATGGTTGCCCAAACGTAAGCGCAAAGCTGACGATCCGTGACCAGCTTCTTCTCGCTGAGTGCAGTGCCCACGTTCTTCGCTGTCTTGTGGTCGATGATGGTCGCGCTGTCTCGCGTGAATCGCGCCGCGTCGATGGCACCGACGAACTCCACGGGCACGTCAAACCCGTCCAGCTTTTTTACAAATCTTTTCTCGACCCAAATCTCTTCGTCGGGATCTGCGCCGAGACCCTTCGTGGCGTGAGGTAGTCGCCAGATGAGATCCTTCGCGTAGGGACGAACATAGTCGGGGAGGTTTTCTACCTTCACCAGCGCGCGGGCGTAAGACTCTAGGAGGCTGGCGACGTAGCTCCCTTCTATGAGAGGAAGGGGCTTTGCGTCGTCCTTTCCGACGCGGGCGAGGTAGTCATAGGCCCAAAGGCTCGGGCACAACTCAAACTTGTTGAGTTGCGACACGGAGACGCGAAAGACGGTCGGTTGCATGTCTCTGCACTGAAAGGTTGACAGGGGCGTATTCAGACAGGCAACATACCCGAACCTTCAACTTGCGCCAACCCCTAAATCATGCCGAAGCTCGACGACGTTTCCGTCTTCGTGGGTGATCGCTTCGCTTTCGCGTTCCCGAACACGCACGGTAGAAAGCCGCCAAAGATGGCCTCGATCTCGCTCGGTGAGGCCGTCCGAAAGGCGTGGCCTGACCGGGCAGGTGTCGCGCCTTACTTCGTCGAGAAAAGAAACTCGCTCACACGGCTAGCATACGGGGCGGTGCCCCACTACTCGAAGCGCAAAAAGCGCGTGCTTGTAAGGCAGATGTGGCTCGACATCGACAACGAGCCACACGAGCCGTGGTCGTCCTACGCGGAGATTGAGGAGGCTAAGGACAAAATGCTCGCAGCGGTGGCCGATCTCGGAGAGCCACCTTTCTGGTACGCGACGCCTCGCGGGATGCGAATCGTGTGGGCGCTCCCAAAGCCTGTAGAAGCCGGGTTGTGGAAAAGCTACTTCATGCAGTTCAAGGCCGCGCTTTTTAGTCGTGGCCTGAAGGTCGATCCTTGTTCCGCAAAGTGGAATACGATTTTCAGGCCGCCGAAGGTCAACAACGGTAAGAAACTCCCCATCGGCCCTGACCATGTGGGAGTTCTCCTCTGGCAACCTGAAAAGCCGTTACAGGAACAGGACTTTGTGGAGCAGGTGGCGACCGAGAAGCGTCCCATGCCCGATCTCCTCTACGAGAAGGACCACGAGGTCTATAAGACCATCCGGCGTCTGGCCGAAGCTCGCGGTCTCGTCAATGGTCGCCCCATCGCCTCAGAGGGGAGTCGGCGGAACACCATGTGGAGCGTCGCGGGAAAGGTCGCTAGCGCCATCGGGGCTGCTGAACCGGAGCAAGTGTTCGCGGCGATGCGTCGCAGTGTCGCCGCGATGCAAGAAGAAGCGCCGAAGGGGCACCCGGCTCCCACGTTGGAGGAGCTTTGGGAGGCGTGCCTTGAGGTGTGCGCGAAGGACAGCGCGCGGAGAGACGCATCGAAGACGGAATACCTCGGCATTCTGGAGGGGCTGAAAGACCTTCACACCAACGGGCTTACCGAAGAACAAGCGCCTGCGGGTCCAACGCTCCCGAAAGAGACGCGCGAAGAAGTCGTCCGAAGGCTGCTCGTATCCACGCGCCACGATACCTGCTGGTACGTGCTCAACGAGCAGACCGGGGGTTACTCCAGCCGCACCAACGCGACCCACCTCCCGGCTGCGTTCCGAGAGAACGCGCCACGCATCACCAACGGGATGCGGGACAAGCGAGGCCAGTTCTACTCTGTCAGCGTCCTCTCCGAAGACTACCACACGGAGGTCAGCGAAATGGCCTACGTGCTGGGCCAGAAAGGCAACAGGCTCAACAAGTCGATGGACCGCATGGAGCTTGGCGTGTGCCCTCTGCGCGATGACATTGAGCCTGAGTTCCATCAAGGCGTCGCGGAGTGGCTGTGCTGGTTCGGCGGCGACCATGTGGACAAGCTACTAGATTGGCTCGCGTGCGTCCCGCAGGTGCAGGAGCCGCTGTGCGCGCTCTACGCCTGTGGGCCTCCCGAGTCTGGAAAGGGATTGCTGGTAAACGCGATTGCGAACCTCTGGAAGACCAAGCCCACGCCGTTCGCTCAGATGCTCAGTTCGTTCAATAGCGGGATGCGGCGAAGCCCGTTGCTGTGGGCCGACGAGTACATCCCACGCTCAGAGAAGCGCAGCGTGTCGGGTGTCCTGCGCGACCTTATCGGCAACCGCTCGCACGAGCTACGTGAGAAGTACGTCCCGTCGCACGTCCTGCTGGGGTGCCCTCGTCTGGTCGTCACGGCGAACAACGCGCACGTCATCAGCTTCGACGAGCAGTTGTCACGCGACGACTATGATGCGGTCATCCAGCGTCTCGGCTTCGTGCAGAGCGCGGAGTGTGCGCCCGAGTTCCTGCGGACGCAGGACACCGAAACGTGGGTCGAGACATGCGCGATTGAGAAGCACGTACTGTGGCTGGCGAAGCATCGCCCGGTGAAGCGTAGCAGCCGCTTCCTCGTGACGGGATGGGAGACGCCGTGGCACCGCCGCCTCAAGTATCAGATCGGCTGGAACGTGTATGTCATGGAAGCCATCATCCGTCTGCTGGCAGAAAAGACGGTCGCTGGTCGGTACATGCGTATCAAAGACGGGCTACTCTACATCACGCCCGAAGCCATCAGCGAGGTCTGGCCGACGTACTGGCCGTCCCGCAAGCTGCCTTCGATGGAGTATCTGGAGCACAGCCTCGACGCCTTCCGCCCCGACCACGGCGCTTTGAGGATTGGAGGTAGCAGGCCCGTATGTATGAGTTGGGTGTACGAGCACGCAGAGCGTGTGAACATGCTGGAGCGCGTGAAGGATTCCGTCGAGGCGCTGACCGCAGCGGCCAGCGAACCCGCGAACGCGGCTGAGGCTACCATCGAAGTGCTGCCCGTGCCCGACACCCTGTGGGCTAGTGCGGACATGCCGAGCGACCCCGCCGTGCTGACGATGTTCCGACCCTTTGCAGAGGCGCGTGCGGAGATGATTCGCTCAGCCATCACTGACGGCTCTGTCGAGGCAGGCGAGCGTGAAGACACATGGGTGGTACGAGCCGCCGACGCTAAGGAGAAGCTGCGGGGTTTGAAGGAACCTCGCAAGCCCCGGTGGTTCACCGCGAAAAACTCAATGTCAATTCTGACGACTCAGGATTGCAGGAAAAATCAGATTGTCGTCCCCAAAAGCTGACGCGAAAGCCGACGCTTGAGCAAGCACCTCCGCGATTGCCCTACGCGGAGGTGCTTGTGGTTTTGGGCACCCCGAGAAGGTACGCAACCCTAGAAAGGCCGTTACGCACGCTCAGGGGCATCCAGAAGGCGCTTGAGGGCGTTGTAGGTGTCCGTGGTGCAGTAAGCCGCAGGAGGGCGTCAGAGAGCGCCTGAGCGTGCCTCACGGACGGGCGTGCCTCAGCGCGACGCATGGACGCGCGAGGCTGCCTTGTATGTGACTGTTATTGCACGGCTTCTAGCGCCTCACGCGAGCGCGTCCCCCCGTGTCCGCGCCACGCACGCAATCTCCCGCCATTTCCGCGTCGCTTTCAGGGCCTCTACTTTCTTTTTCTTTTTCTCTTTATTTACTTTCTTTTCTTCCAAATACTTATGGTCAAATCAGTGGGGACAAAACAAAAGGGCGCGTGAGCGGACGCAGGGGGGCGCGTAGCACGCAATATGCCAAGTTGCTTTACCGAACAATACTGACAACTTGCAGCACACCTCGCGCGTCCATGCGCGTCCATGCGCGTCCCCGCTTCCCCACGCACGCGCGAGGAGCTTGCACCCTCCGCTTGTGGCGTGTACCGTTGGTGCTGACTCGGAGGTAGCCATGTCGGAACCCTCGGGCGCAGACTACGATGCGTCCCCGTTGGCAGCACGATTCCGGTCGGTACGAGACGTGCGCGGCAGGATAGCCCGTGAGCTAGAACTGCTGGACCGCTATCGCCTCTTCACTGGTCGAAGGTCACTCGCACTCAGATCGCGGGCGGTCGAGGTGTGGACGCGCAAGAAGCGCAAGCTGGACCACTACCCGAAGGAGCTACCGAAGCCGAAGAAGACGGATAACACCATCGTCTATTGCGTCACCGACCTCGTTCCCAAGCAGAACCTCTACCTCGTCCTGTTCATGCGGGACTACCATTCCAAGTACGGAAAGTTGCCTTCCATTAAAGAATGGAGAACGTGCTGCGCGCTCAACTCGGATGGTCGAGTACAGCGTCTTCGCGCAGAACTGACCAAAGCGGGGGTGTTGCTTAGGAGCGGTTCAACGAGCAACACGCGCTTCACCATCAAGCCTGAGTACCTTCCACTCGGGAACCCTGAGTTTTGGAAAACCCCTACGAGCATTGACATTCCGAAGGTGCCCTAGTAGTCGTCGGGCTACGACTGTCCGCAATCGCACCCGCTCAGGAAGCTGTCATGTCCTACGGACCCGTACCCGGCACCCTCTACGTGCCGAACACTTACCAAGAGGCTATGGTCTTCCACCCCCTGCTCGCCCAGCGCGTGCTCGGGGGCATGAACGGAAGCACACTCTACAACCGTGTCGTCGGCCCTTCGTGTAGTTGGTACACGGCTGAAACGGTGCCGATTCCCACACCACAAGCGCGCTACATCCGTACCGGGATGGCCAACACGAGCCTTGTCGGAGGTCTGTCGAAGCGAGGCGGCGCGCTCACAAAGCCCGCCTTCGTTGACGCTGGATCTACCTCTTTGAATCCCTCGCAGGGGGACGACACGTATGAGGAGATAGTACAGCGGCAGGTGGAGACGCGAGAGTACATTCGGCAGTTGCTTGAACCCCTCGCCCTGCCAATGTCGATGATCATTCAGGGGTTGTACGGCGGAGAGACCGTGAGTTCAGCCGTTGCAGCAACTCTCGCTCAACTGCCTTCTACTCCTGACATCGTGGCGTCAGTACGCCGTGCCGGGGTGTTTGTGCAGGCAATTTCGGACTACGTGGAAGGAAGCGACTATTCCGCGATGCAGGCTGCTTCTCTGATCGACGATATGTTGAACGGGCAGAGCATGTCTGGCGAAGCGGAAGAGGTCGCAGAAGGCGCGCTGGAGCTTGGTCTTTTCGCCGTTGAGCAAGACATCGCGATCTCTGGGGAAATCCAACCGGATTGGTCGGCTCTCGACGAGACGGGCGGTGCGGGCGAATCTGCCGCGTCCTCCGAGAACGCGGGCGAGTCTAAGAAGAAGTCGCTCGCCCCGTGGCTCCTCGGCGGCGCACTCGCGTTCTACGCACTCCGGTAGCGCCCTCTAGCCTTGACGGGCCTGTACCCTGACGCTATGCGTCGCGATACAGGGAACCCGTTTCAGGGGTGTTACGGGCCTGTCTGGCGCAGTCCCCATTGTCGCCAGTGGCCCCTCTGACCTTTCATGTCTCGGTCGGGGGGGCCTTTCGCGATCCTCCTAATGCGAATGACGGCACGTCGGAGTCGTTCAACCCGACGTAGCTCACCACCTCCCGACCGGGGACGGCAGGGTAAATTGAGGCGTCGGGGTGGTAAAGACCCCAGTTTCGGAGTAGTTCGTAAATACCTTCCTCAGAGGTCACTTCCTCTCCGTCGTACTGCTTATCCCAAGCGACGCCCTCGACCCGCGTTATGAAGAGGCAGTAGCCGACGCCTTTGAGTACACCCTCGGCTACGCGACCGCGAATACGCAGACCGTTACGAAGACAAATCAGACTACGGCCAGCGACGGGCATTGTGATGGCAGACATGACACTCACAGTTCAGGGGTGGATAACGAGCCTGCGAGCTTACTCCGCACGACTCACCGCAGCAACCCTGATATTGGCAATAGGTGTCGGATGCGGTAGCCTCTCGCGGGTAAGTAAGCGAAACTACTCGATTGAGGCACCCGTGAACGCCATATTTGTAGCACTGACGGTCGGCGCGACTCTTGGCTTCCTGACAAGGAGGTTTCGTGACGAAGACTCCTCGGACATCAACAGCTTTAGTCCACTGACCAAGTACACGCCCCACGCCGCCGATACGGTGGAGCTATTCCGAAAGGCCGCGGAGAGGGCAGGGCTTCCCCAAAGCTGGGCTAGGCAGAACGGGCTCCACGAAATACTCCGCAAAGAGTCCAACGGGCACGTCGGCATCCTCAACTACGACCTGTCGAACAAGCTGAACGTCTCCAACAAGTTCAGCAACGTGCCGGATACGGTCAACGTGCTTTCACGCCTCCGCGCAGGCGGCGACTACTCTGAATCTCACGGCGTCCGGTCGCACGCGACGGGCCTCGGACAACTCCAGCCTTCCAACGTGGACCGATTCTACCCGAGTGGTCGATTAGGCATTGGCGTGCCTGTGGAGGAAGCCGCAGGAATGATGCTCTACATTCAGGAAATGTATGACAACCCCGACAACGCATGGAGGGTCTACCAGCTTCCCGTATGCCGACCGAACGAAGCGCGACCTACTTGGTACGGGGATTGGGAAACAGCATTGGAGATAGGCTGTAAGCGGGGCGAGGGATACTGATGACGATGCGCGCACTGGATCACGAGACCCTACCGCTGCCCGACTACTACGACATCCCGTGGGACGGCGAAAAAGCCCGAAAGCGGCTACGCCGGTTGGTCGTGCGGCTTGAGGCAGAGTGCTACCCGCGAGAGGCAGCGATGGACGTGTACGCGAGTGCGTTCCTTGTGATCGACGGGGACCCGCTAAACTACACCTCGTACAAGTTCCCCATCGCAGAACCTATGCGGAACGACGAGATCAAGGTCGTGCCGAGAGCGATTTGGGCGGCGAAGGCTTACGCACACGGCGCACGTAGCGGCAAGCCGCTACGAGGCGAGGTCCGAAGACGGGTCGATGCCACGCTCAAGCGGTACACGGCGCTGATCCGCAGTCACTTTGGTCGCGTGCCGAACCCTCTGGCCGAGCCGTCAGAGAAGGCGATGAGCGAGCGCACCGACCCCGGCCTTTGGCGTGAGGTCGTCCACGAGGTATCGCAAAGCCGCCTAGACTCGACGGATGGTAAGCGAAATTGGGATGCCTACGCTGCCGGTCAGGCGACCAAGCTCTACGAATCGAGGGGCGGCGCATACCACACCTCCAAGAAGCCCCGTGAGGGTATTCAGGAATGGTTCGACGAGGAATGGGTATCCCTGCACCCTGACACGGGCGAGATCATCGGCCCCTGCGGAACACGCGAGTTCAGCCGAGGCGGTAAGACGCACCGACTCAAGCGCAACGATCCGCCGCTTCGCTGTCTTGCGCGGGAACGCGCGGAGGGCATGACCCCCGCACAGAGGAGAAAGACCGCGCGCAGCAAGGCGAGAGCAAGGCTGGGCCAAAACGTCGAAAACGTCGATGTCCGCAAGAGGAATCCGATGGACCTGTACGACGAGTTCCACGAGTCCATCAACATGACACCGGAGGAGCTTCGTAGCTGGGCGGCAGGCGACAAGCGGCACTTCGCCTCGACGGCCACCGGGCAGAACAGCCTTGACCGTATCGTGCAACTGGTACGCAAGCCCCGGTCGAAGTGGACAGACCGCGACCTCAAGTTCGCGCGAAAGGCAATCAACTTCAACAACCGCCATCTGGAGCAGGTCGTTCGCGCGCACCACGAGCGGGGCGGCTCAGGCGGCTTCGGGCGCGAGGTCAATCGAAGCGGCTGGTCAAAGCGACATATCGCCCTTCGGAATTGGGGCCACACGCCCGACAAGCCCGACTCGCCCGCATACGAGGCCGACCTTGAGTGGACGGACGACTGCGGAGGCGACGTAGACGCACGCCGGGAGAGAGACTGATGTTCATCGTTCCCGCTTTGGGCTACGCCTACGACGCTTTGGAGCCCTTCGTGTCTGCCGAGACGATGTTCCGGCACCACGCGATTCTCCACGAGGGCTACGTCTCGCGCCTCAACGCCTTCGTCGAGGAGCACCCCGACATGGCGCGTCAGCTTGGGTCGTCTCTGGTCAACATGGTTCAAGAATCTAAGAACCTTGAACCGGAGTTCCGCGATGTCGTCAGGAACAACGCTGGAGGCCACATCAACCACACGATATGGTGGAAGACGCTGTGCGCCCCCTCGGACACCTGCCGCTACCCGGCCAAGTTAGAGGCCGCCATCGGCAAGGAGGAAGTGCTCAAGCAGCGCATCCACGCGGAGGCGAAGAAGCGCTTTGGCTCTGGATGGGTTTGGGTCGTGCGCGGGCGCGACCGCTGGCACGTGACCTCGACGCCCAATCAGGACAGCCCGTACATGCGTGAGCAGTACCCGCTTTTCGGCATCGACCTGTGGGAGCACTCCTACTACGACGAATACGGCCCATGTCGCGAGAACTACATCGACGCGGTGTGGAACTGCCTCAACTGGCGCTCGATTGAGTCGCGATTCAATAAGGCGGCGAGGAAACGGTGACACGTTTCGCTACACTCCCCTTCGCGGGCAAGGTGCCTGTCACGATTCGTGACGGAAAGGCGTTCGTAGCCGAACCCTTCGGGCCTTTAGACTACTATGCAGCGGCGCTCCAAGACACGGCGCGCAGCGCCTTGTCGGGCGCAGTCCAGAAGCGCGAGGACGAGGCCAAACGCCAAGATCCCGTTTACGGAGAATGGCTTTCTAAGAGTATGACATCCTCTCAGGCCAAGCGCGACGCGACCGCCGTGGCGAAGCACGTTCGGTCGCTGCTGCCTCCGATGAAGGCGCTCCTGAGAGACGCAGAGGTCAAGCGGATTATCGAGGAGGTCGAGGGCCGTAAGTGGAAGGCCGCTGTCCGCGACAACGCAGAGGTCATCGCGCTCGCGGAGGCGATGGGCTACCTGATGCTCCCCGAGCAAGGCTTCGCGAAGACCAAGTTCGGGAAGCAGCTTTCCTCCATCCCGGCGCAGGGCCGTGTGAGCGTGCTGAACGGGATCGCTGATGCCCTCAAGTGCTTTCACTCGGGCACGGGCGCGGGGTGCCCGAAAGGCAAGCGCGAGAGACGTGAGTACGTCCTGAACAAGCTCTCCGGTCTCGCTCGCGTGACCTACGAGCGGGCGCAGGTCTTTGCAGCCCAGCGAGAGTTCTTCGCCAACATCCCCGAAACCCTCATGGAGTTTTTACCGGCACGACTCACGGTGGCCCTCGACGGCGCGGGCCACATCGAGACGCTGGAGGAGCGGTTCGCGGCGTTCACGACGGACACGGAGCCTTTCCTGAACCCGAACACGGGCAGGATGGGCACGAAGCAGCGCCCGTTCTTCCGAGAGGGCCAACTCGGATCTGTGCAATACCTTAGCAAGACGCACGAGCAGAAACGGCGTACTCAGGCCGCTATTGCGAACAACTTTGACAGCATCGCAGCGACGTTGCTGCGTGACATGTCCGAGGCCCCAAGCGAACAGGCACGCTTGGGCGCATCGGTGCTCTACGTCATGTACGCCACAGGCGCTCGCCCGAGCCAAGACACAGGCTCAAGCGCGGGCGAGTCCACGACCTATGGCGTCCTGAGCCTTGAGCGTGACAATCTGCTGGAGGAGGGCAAGGAGCTAGGCAGCGCGGTCAACGTGGAGTTCGTCGGCAAGGCAGGGACCGTCAACACCTACAACGTGAGCGGGTTGCCTGCGCTGATACTGCGCGTGAACTCCCGGTTGCAGGAGGCGACGGGCAGTCCGACGCTCTGGTACGACCGAGACATCAAAGCCAGCTTCACCTACGCGGATTTGACGCGCTACATCCGAAGCAGGCCCGCGTTTGAGCTTGCACCCGGCAAGTGGCTGAACCCTACGGATTTCCGAAAGTACCGAAGCGCGGAGGTTTTCTACGAGGAGTTGCGTGGCCGGAAGTCCAAGCTGGGCGACGACATTCTGAAGATTGCCGCCTCCACAGCCGCCGACGATGCGCGCGCCTCGATTGCAGAGGCTATCTCGTTCGCACTACGTGACGCGCTGGACGCCACCGCCGACGCCTTGAACCACAAGGACAAGAAGACCACCGTTGCGGCTTACCTGAACCCCGAGATTTTGCTA
>Ga0181398_1000209_pt1 | contig 17930 bp, 20 predicted proteins | sample 21SPOviralmetaG_FD_130127 | JGI IMG/M metagenome (GOLD analysis project Ga0181398, IMG submission 130127) | Marine viral communities from the oligotrophic San Pedro Time Series (SPOT) site, San Pedro Channel, CA, USA - 21 SPOT_SRF_2011-04-29 | ecosystem: Environmental > Aquatic > Marine > Strait...
ACGCTGAGACTGAATTGGCTAACATCCTATCTGCTGAGATCCTTGCGGAAATCAACAGAGAAGTTGTAAGAACTATCTACATCAACGCTGAAAAAGGTGCATCTGCAAACACAGGTACAATCAACACAACTACTGAAGGTATCTTCGATTTAGATACTGACTCAAATGGTAGATGGTCTGTTGAGAGATTCAAAGGCTTAATGTTCCAAGTGGAAAGAGAAGCTAATGCTATCGCTCAAAGAACAAGAAGAGGAAAAGGAAATATCCTTATTACTTCTTCTGATGTTGCTTCAGCTCTACAAATGGCGGGTGTATTAGATTACGCTCCTGCACTTAACAATAATCTAAATGTTGACGATACTGGTAATACTTTTGCTGGTGTATTAAACGGTAGATTTAAAGTGTACATCGACCCATACTCAGCAAATAACTCAGCTGCACAATACTTTGTAGTTGGTTATAAAGGTACTTCACCTTACGATGCTGGTATGTTCTATTGTCCATATGTACCACTACAAATGGTAAGAGCAGTAGGCCAAGACACGTTCCAACCGAAAATTGGTTTCAAAACTAGATACGGTCTAGTTGCAAACCCATTTGCAGAAACAGGCGCTCAGTCTGGTGCTGCTACAGCGGTAAACGATGCTGGTTCAGCAAACTCAAACAGATACTACAGAAGAGTTAAAGTTGCAAACTTAATGTAATATTGGGTTTATACCAAATCAAAAAAAGGCGATCTTTATGGTCGCCTTTTTTGTTTATACTAAATACTATTAAATGAATATATCATATATACCTGAAGATTTAATTACTATAGGAAAATATAAAGTTGTTAGTTTTGAAAACAATGTATTAGTTATTGACAATTTTTATAAAAACTACGAAGAACTTTATAAAATATTAAAAACTATTCCTTTACCTAGATGGCAGTTTGCTAAAGGTACTAAAAATTTTAAAGAATATTACGATTGTCGCCCCGTATTGCATGTTCCATATTTTGACAGAAAAAATATAATTTTAAGGTATGAAAAGGTTTATAGTTATCTACTTAAACGTTTTTTTAATTACGACAAGATTATTGAAATTTCAACTGATTTATTAGAATTTAATTTTTACAAAAATATTAAAAAAGGAGTATCTAATAAGATGCAATTTGCTCCACACAAAGATTGGGCATATAATTGTATAGTTTATATGGATAAAGTGTCAAGTGGAGGTACTGTAATATACAATGATTTATCTGAATCAGATTATAATAATATTGGTAAAGGTCAGCATGATAATTACAAATTAAGAGATATGTCAGCATTTAGTAAAACTTTAATACCTGCTAAACCAAATAGATTAGTAATTTTTCCTGGAAGTGTATATCATTCATCATATATTGATAATCACAATAAGTACACTAAAAATTGGAGAATGAACCACATTATTCAAATCAGGTATTAATAAATATAACTATGAAGACAAAAAGAAGGAATAAAATCATAATGAAATCATTAAAAAACGCATTTTGGTTAGTAACTGTGGCAGGTGCAGTATTTGTGATTGCCTGGTTTACGTTTCCTGATAAGAAAAATAGATTAGAGTTTATTGAAGAAAGAATGAAAGACGTACAGTTACAAAGAAAAGTCTTAACTCAAAAAGAAAAAGAATTAGAACAACTTGCCACAGAAAAAGAGTGGGAAGAAGTGGATAAGAACACTAATAAATAGTAATATGACAACTACAACAACGTTACAACGTCAACCTACTAAATTAGATTATGCGTCACCAACGCAGTTTAAGTTTAGTATTATCAAACTACCAAAAGTAGAATATTTTTGTACTGCTGTAAATATACCTGGTATTACATTAGGTGGTACTATGACACAACCAACACCATTAAAAGATATACCAATACCTGGTGAGAAGTTGACATATGAACCACTATCTATGACATTTTTAGTTGATGAGAATTTAGAAAACTTCCAAGAAATACACGGTTGGTTAGTTGGTCTAGGTTTTCCTAGAGATCATAACGAATTTAGAGATTTAGTTTCATCTGGTAATGATAGATTTCCAGCAAAGAGTCAATCTATTAGTAATGAAATAGGTAAAGTAAAATATGGTGCTGCGAATACGGGTGGTATATTTTCAGATGCAACTCTAACTATATTGACTAGTAAAAACAATTCTGCATTAGAAGTTAGATTTAGAAATATGTTCCCAACAGGTTTAACAGGTTTATCATACAATCAACAAGCCGCTGACGTAGATTATCTAACAGCGACAGTATCATTTGAATATGAGATATACGATTTTGCTTCAACAGGGTCGTCAACAACAAGTGTAACCACATCATAGACTTTACTTTTTAAAGTTTTTGTGATATACTATATACAATGGAGTTATTATGACATTAGAAGAATTGCAAACACAGGCTGACAAAGACCTTAAAATAAATGATACTGAACTAGATTTAGAATCATTAAAAACACCTCAATTACACAATCAATATTTAAAACACTTAACAAAGTTTAAGTTGTTATTAAGTAAAGCCCAAATAGAATATTACACACAAAGAAAAGAAAAATGGGAATACTATACTGGTAAAGCATCAGCACAAGTATATGCTGAAAAACCATTTAGCTTTAAGTTGTTAAAAACTGATGTTGACAAGTATTTAGATTCTGATCCTGAACTTGCCAAATATAAACAAAAAGTAGATTACATACAAACAGTCGTAGATTTTTTAGATAGAACAATTAAACAAATATCAAATCGTGGTTTTCAAATCAAAAATGCTATTGACTGGAGGAAGTTTACTAGTGGTGCCATTTAATGTTTTTAGACCCAACACATTTTATTAAAGAACAAGCATTCTCAAAATCTTTTTGTGATAATATTGTAAACATTGGTTATAAAAAGAAACTTGAAAAAGCAAAGATACAAGATGGCAGTCAAGTCAATCGTAAATCACAAGTCACATTTATACAAGATAAAGATATTGAAAGTGAGATTACAAAGGTTGTCAATAAAATAAACGAAGAAACAAAATGGAACTTTCTGTTAAGAGAGTTTGAGCCTTTACAATATACAGTTTATGGTGTAAATAACTATTATGATTGGCATATAGATAGTCACCGTAAACCATATAGAAATAAACTAATAAGAAAATTAAGTTTTACTATTTGTTTAAATAATAATTATGAAGGCGGTTTATTTGAATTATGTTCCCCACACCCTATTAGTCTAAAAAATATATCAACATCACATTTTCTAAAACAAGGTTCAATAATAGTTTTCCCATCTCATATGTGGCATAAAGTACACGAAGTAACATCTGGTGTTAGAAAAGTTTTAGTCGGTTGGATATTAGGAAAACCATTTGCGTAATGACAACTACCAGATATTTAATTATAGATAAAGTAAACGAAGTCTATCTTAAAATAGAAGCAGATGCTGATATTCGTAGAGAACTTGGAGAGTTTTTTACATTTGAAGTACCTGGTTTTAAGTTTATGCCTCAATATCGAAATAGAGTTTGGGATGGAAAGATAAGACTATTTAATTATGCCAGTGGTAAAATTTATGCTGGTTTATATCCATATATTAAGAAATGGTGTGAAGACAATAAAGTACAAGTTGTTGACGGAACTAAAATTAAAGATACAAACGTTGATGATACAAAACTAGATAATCTAATTAAAGCTTTAAAGTTACCATTTGAAGTAAGAGATTATCAAAGAGAAGCTTTTAAGTATTCAGTACAAAAAGATAGATGTTTACTCATATCGCCTACAGCATCTGGTAAATCTCTTATAATCTATCTTATGTTGATATTTAACCTATTACGATTGAAAGATACTAAACAAGACAAAATCCTTATTATAGTACCCACTACATCGCTTGTAGAACAACTATTTAAAGACTTTAAGGACTATGGTTATAATAGTGAAAGAAACGTACATAAGATATATTCTGGCCACGAAAAAGAAACAAACAAAAGAGTTATAATATCCACTTGGCAATCTGTTTATAATTTGCCTAAAAAGTGGTTTGAAAAATTTGGTATGATTATTGGTGATGAGGCACACTTGTTTAAAGCTGTTTCATTAACTAAACTATTGACTAAATTGGAAAAATGTAAATACAGAATAGGTTTGACAGGAACTTTAGATGGCACAAAAACACATAAGTTAGTATTAGAAGGTTTGTTTGGTACAGTCAATAAAGTGGTATCTACAAGTGAACTTCAACAAAAGAAACAACTAGCCGATTTAAAAATTATGTGTTTAGTGTTACAACACGATCAAACTGCTCGACATTTTTTAAAAGATAAATCGTACCAAGAAGAAATGGATTATTTGGTTTCTAACGAAAAAAGAAATAAATATATAAGGAATCTATGTCTTTCATTACAAGGCAATTCTTTATGTTTATTTCAGTACGTTGAAAAGCACGGTGAGATTCTTAAAGAACTAATCGAAGAAAAAGCACAAAATAGAAAAGTGTTTTATGTACACGGAGGAGTAGAAGCCGATGTTAGAGAAGATATTAGAGCTATTACAGAAAAATCCGATAATGCTATTATTATTGCTAGTTATGGTGTCTTTTCCACTGGCATTAATATTAGGAATCTTCACAACATTATTTTCGCTAGCCCTAGCAAATCTCGTATTAGAAATTTACAATCTATTGGTCGTGGCCTTAGGTTAAAAGATAACAACTCATCTGCAACTTTATATGATATTGCTGATGATATATCATACAAAGATAAGACGAACTATACATTACAACACTTTAAAGAAAGAATAAATATATACAATGAAGAAGACTTTAATTACGAAATTCATAACGTGGAGTTAACAAATGACAAAAGAAGCTAACCCAGTAAAAATAATCAAACTTATTAATGGTGATGATATTGTTTGTTCATTTCCTAAAGAACAACTAGGAGATAAATCTCCCTTGATTCGTTTATCAAAACCATTACAAGTTAAGTATGTTCCACAACTTACTCCACAAGGTATAAAAGATTATGTGGCTTTAATTAAGTGGTCACCATATACAAGTGATCCAATTATAACTATTCCAAAAAATAAGATAATGACTATTACAAACGCCAACGGCTCTATGCAAACTAGTTATTTTCATTTATTAGAAAGTTACGATAAAGAAGAAAAGGTTGTAAAAGATAACCAGTATGAAAGAACACGGCTATCTGATGAAACCAATGCTGAAATAAACGAGATATTTGATGAAGAAGATGAGAACTATACTATTCCTAATAAGACTCTACACTAGCTTATAGTATCCTCTATTAACGCTCAACACGCTTCATTATATACTAAATTTTGTAAAAGTCAACGCTGATTTGAAAAGATATGGAAAAAAGTGAATGGATAATAAAAGTGACTTATAATACTGATAACTGGAAGAAATATTGTGAACTTACCTACCCATTTAAAGGCACTCAAAAAACACTCGAAAAAAGAATCTGGAAACACTATAATGAAAAGTATGAAAACTATGGTAAGGCAGAAGCTGTAGTAGTAGAATTAATTTTGGATTAATTAGGCTTAAAACATTGACTTTTTGAAAGGAATATAGTATATTATAATTATGGCAGCAAGAAAAGAACATTACGTAAATAACAAAGAATTTTTAGAGGCAATGAAGGCCTATAAAAAAGAAGTAAATAAAGCGAAAAGAGAAAAACGAGAAAAGCCACCAGTGACTGATTACATTGGTAGTTGTTTTTTAAAGATTGCAAATCACTTATCTTATAGACCTAATTTTATCAACTATACATTTAGAGATGATATGATTAGTGATGGTATTGAAAACTGTTTACAATATTTGGATAACTTCAATCCAGCAAAATCAAGTAATCCTTTTGCTTACTTTACACAAATTATCTATTACGCATTTGTAAGAAGAATACAAAAAGAAAAGAAACAAACTACAATCAAACATAAGTTAATTATGGATAATAACTATGATGATGTAGCTCTTCAACCAGGTGATGATAGCGAATTTAAAAATCAGTTTAGAGAATTTTTACAAAAAAATGTAAGAATGGAAGAACCAGTTAAAAAGGTTACTAAAGTTAAAAAGAAAAAAAAGGTAAATAAAACTTCTCTACACTTCTTTGGTTAATTATGAAAATAGCATTATTGAATGACACACACTTCGGTGCAAGGAACGATAGTCCAGCATTTTTGGATTACTTTATGCGTTTCTATAATGAAGTATTTTTTCCCTATCTAAAAGAACATAACATAAAAACATTTGTTCATTTAGGTGATGTGGTTGATAGAAGAAAATTTATCAACTTTAAAACAGCACACACCTTTAGACAAAAGTTTATGAAAAGGTTATGGGAAGAAGGTATAGATACTCATATCATATTGGGTAACCACGATACTTACTATAAGAACACAAACGAAGTAAACGCCATTACAGAACTATGTACAACGTATGATGGTAAACACGAACCTTGGATATACGATAAAGCAAAAACTGTAAATCTTGGTGGACTTGATATTCTTTTTATACCTTGGATATGTGATGAAAATTACGAACACTCTATAAAAGAAATAGACACAACTAAAGCCCAAGTTGCGATGGGTCATTTAGAGATAAAAGGTTTTGAAATGCACAATGGTGCTTTTAATAATCAAGGTTTAGATAAGTCAATGTTTAAACGATTTGAAAAAGTTATCTCTGGTCACTTTCATAAGAAATCAGATGATGGTCAAATATATTATTGTGGCTCTCAATATGAGATTACTTGGTCAGATTATAAATGTCCAAAAGGTTTTCACATATTCGATACAGATACAAGAGAACTAACAAGAGTACCTAATCCAATTAGACTTCATAAAAAACTTATCTATAATGATAAAGAAAATGATTATACAAAAAAAGATTTATCAGCATTTGAAAATACCTTTGTAAAAGTATTTGTTACAAACAAAACAAATGAGGAAATGTTTAACAATCTAATTGATAGACTACATAATACAGTTGATACACACGAAGTAAATATTATAGAAGATTTAAATACAGATATAACAGCTTCTGTAAAAGAAAACATACTAGAAGAAGGTGAAGATACACTTACATTTTTAGGTAATTATGTAGAACAAATAGATACAGATTTAGATAAAGACAAATTAAAGAAAGTCGTAAAAGAACTATTTACTGAAGCAATTGAAAAATGATTTTATTTAAGAATATAAAGTGGAAGAATTTTCTTTCCACTGGTAATACCTTTGTAGAAATAGATTTAAGAAAGTCACAATTAACTTTGATGATTGGCGCCAACGGTTCTGGTAAATCAACAATGTTAGATGCGTTGTGTTTTGCTTTATTTAATAGACCATTTAGAAATATTAAAAAAGAACAGATTGTCAATACAATTAATGGTGGTGATGCTTTAGTTGAGGTAGAGTTTCAAGTTGGTACAAAAATGTATAAAATAATAAGAGGTATCAAACCAAATCTATTTGAAATTTATAGTGATGGTCTTTTACTTAACCAAGATGCTTCAAGTGTAGATTATCAAAATGTTTTAGAAGATCAAATATTAAGATTAAATCATAGAGCATTTAAACAAATTGCTGTTTTGGGTTCTTCATCATATCAACCATTTATGCAAATGCGACCAAGGCATAGACGAGAAGTTGTAGAAGAAATATTAGATATAAGAGTTTTATCTCATATGGATTCACTTACAAGAAATCAACAAACAGAATTAAGTAAAAAGATTGTTGAAGCTAGACACCAATGTGATTTAATCGAATCAAAATACGAGTTAGAAACAAGACACTTTGAAGAACTAAAAAATAGAAGCGTTAGTGATATTGATATTAAGAAAAACAAACTGCAACAGAATGATGATGCAAAAGAACAGTATCTAAGGAAAATATCCAAGCTAGATGGGGAATATAAACAACTTGAAGAAGATATAAAAGAAAAAGATAAGATTGAGAGTAAGAGAAAACAATTAGAAAAGTTAGAAACAAAGATAGAACAAAATTTAAATACACACGAAAAGAGTTTAAAATTTTTTGAAGAAAATGATAACTGTCCTACTTGTACACAAAAAATACAACTAGAATTTAAAGATGAAAAGATAGATTATGAAAAGAAAAAACTTGTAACTTTAAATGATGGCATGAAAGATTTAGTAAAAGAACTATCAAAAGTAGAAAACAAAATTACAGATTTTAATAAAATATCAAATAAGATGTATGATATTAATATTGAAATGTCAAAACTCAATACTTCAATAGATGAAATTAAAAAGTTTAGTGATAGTTTACATAATGAAATATTATTATTAGAAGGCAAAGAAGAAGATAGTAAAGATGTTGAAGGTCAATTACAAGAACTAAAAACACAATTAGAAGAAACAAAACTAGAACTAAATAAGATTGTAGAAGAAAAGAAATACATTGATGTAATAAGAGAGATACTTTCTGACAAAGGTGCTAAGGCAAAGATAATCAAAAAGTATCTACCAATTATGAATACACTTATAAATCAATATCTACAATCTATGGACTTTTTTGTTAACTTTCATTTAGATGAGGAGTTTAATGAAACTGTTAAAAGTCGCCACAGAGATGTATTTGATTATAATAGTTTTAGTGAAGGTGAAAAGATGAGAATAGATTTAGCATTAGTATTTACTTGGCGATCTATTGCTAAAATGAAAAACAGCGCCAATACAAACTTAATGGTCCTTGATGAAATCTTTGATAGTAGTTTAGATGGTCAAGGTACAGATGACTTTTTTAAGATAGTTAGAAAAATGGAAAAAGAAAACATTTTTATTATATCACACAAAGGCGATATACTTTTTGATAAATTTACAAATATAATCAAGTTTGAAAAAGAACACAACTTTACGAGGTTACAATATGTCTAAACAGGCTCAAATAAATGTTACAAGATTTGTAAGTCGTCCCAAAAACACTCCCTTTGCTCCTAGTTGGGATTACTTTATGTTTGAAAAAAACATTAAAAAAATTAACTACAAAAATTTTTCAAAATTTCTTTTAAGTAAAGAAAAAGAAATATTAAAATTAGCACCAACAAAAACAAGTAACAAAGTAACTGTTGGTTATACAGGATTAAAAGAAAACACTACAACGGCTAGATATGGTAGTTATAATGTTTTAAGTTGGAAAGATAAAAACGTAAAAATATTAAAAGATGAAATTGTTAATTTTCATAATCAAATATTAGAGATGTTTAATTATCCTCAACCTAAAGAGTTGTATGCTCAATGTTGGGTGAATATACTTAAAAAGGGCGATCAAATGAAACCACATATACATACTGTTGATCCTGATTGTTATTTAGGTGGCCACTTATGTATACAGTGTGATGACACCACGACAAATTATATAAACCCTATTAATCAAATATGCGAACCTGAAATATATTATAGTAAAAATGAAGTAGGTAAAATAACTTTATTTCAAAATAATATTCCACACGGCACAAGTGTACAAGAAAAAAACAAAAAAAGAATAACAATAGCATTTGATTTATTTACAAAAAATATGAATCCTAACTGTGTGAGGCTAATATGAAAGAACTAAAATTGATACCACCATCGGACCTAAGGGTACAAACAGCAATCGCACCTTTTAATGATGATATGTTAAAAGAAGAAGGTTTTAAAGATAGAAAAGAACTAACCGAATCTATGTTTAATGCAATGAAAAAATATGGTGGTATCGGTATGACTTGTAATCAAGTAGGTTTACCATTTAATATGTTTGTTCTTGGCGATCATTTACAATTAGAAAATGGTTTAAAGATGGCGTGTTTTAATCCTATGATTATATCAAGTAGTGAAGAAACTACTGTTATGAAAGAAGGTTGTTTAACTTTTCCATTTGTATTTTTATCAATTACAAGACCTCGTAAAGTAGTTGTAAAATACGAAGATGAAAATGGTGCATTACAAGAAGGTCATTTAGATGGTATGTTTAGTCGTATCTTTCAACACGAATATGACCACGTTATGGGTTTAAATTTTACAGATAAAGTATCTAAATTTAAACTAAAGAGAGCGTTTGATAAAGCTGAAAAGATGATGGATATAATGAAGAAAGACCCAAATGCCAAAGTTGTTGAAAAAGTCTAAAACTTTTATACACGTGAATCAACACGTGATTCGTAGTAATAAAAAACACGGAAAAGACGATCCAGTTATTACAATAAAACAAGGTAGTAAAAATACATATTGCCACGAAGTAGAAATACGAGGACCAAGTAAAGTAATATATGGTGGTAATGAAAAACCACTATTAAATTGTGGCGCTAGAGTAGTTATTGAAACTGACGCCAGCGTTGACATTATTAGATAAACCTGATAATATTATATACATTATGTACAAACCATACTATCTAAAAGACGTTATTGATAATTCAAATAAAGAACTATTTACAGTCATCTCTACATTTGCTGGTGGTGGTGGTTCTTCTACAGGTTATAGACTAGCGGGTGGAAAGATATTATGTGTAAATGAGTTTGTCGAATCAGCACAAGAAACATATAAATCAAATTATCCAAATACACCAATATTACCACAAGATATAAAACAATTAAAAGGTGAAGACTTCTTAAAAGCCGCTGGTATTCAAAAAGGCGAATTAGATATACTTGATGGTTCGCCACCTTGTTCAGCGTTTAGTGTCGCTGGTAAAAGAGAAAAAGGTTGGGATCAAACCAAGACTTATTCTGATGGTAAACAAGTAGAAAATATAGAAGACTTATTTTTTGAGTTTACAAGAATTACAGGTGAGATAATGCCTAAAGTAGTAATTGGCGAAAACGTTGCTGGTATTACAATGGGAGAAGCGAAAGAATACTTTAATAGAATAGTAAATGAGTTTGGTAAACTAGGATATGAAGCAGTAGGTAAAGTATTAAATGCTGCTGACTATGGTACACCTCAAGGAAGACAAAGATGTTTCTTTATCGCTGTAAGAAATGATATAATGGATAAGGCAGAGTTAAACTTTATGACTATGGAAAATGAATTATATCCAGAACCACATAAACAACAAGTATCATTAAAAGAAGCAATAGAAGATGTACAAAATGATGAAGAAGAAGAAAAACAATTATACGAATATGTACAAGGTGGTTTCCAAAAGAAGTGGGTAGAGATATTACCATTTAATCCTAATAGACACATTAAACCTAGTGAAAACGATATAAGAATTATACCAAAAGATAAATGGCCTGAATATAAAGAAATGGGTTTCCAAGAAAAAAATGCGAAGCCAGTAGTATCAAACTCTAATACTACAATAGATCAACTAATGAAAACAGATGTTAAACATTATGAGTGGGATACAGATAAAGAATATTACTATGTAGATATTAACTATAAGAAATCTATGTTTAATATGATAAGACCTGCCGTTGATAAACCTTGTCCAACTCTTACACAAAGAGGACAACAAATGAGTGTATCTGGTGTATTTCATTATAATAAGAATAGAAAGTTTACAATAAAAGAATTGATAAGAATTATGGGATTACCTGATGACTATAACTTACAAGGTAAATTTGACCAGAAGGCAGAACGAATCGGACGTATGGTAGCGCCACTAATGATGAAGAATCTAGCGTCAAATATATACGAAAAAGTGTTAAAAAGAACAAAGTAAGAACATTATACCTCAAAAACACTAGTAAAATCAACGCAAAATAAAGGGTTGACTTTTAGATTGCGACCTGATAGATTAGCTAGTATGGACACACAAACAATTAATTTAGACACAAAATCAGTTCTCGCAAAGTTAATCGCTACCGAGAATATTTCGGTACAACATAATAAAGTTAAAACCGCTTCATTTGATACGAAGAATAGAGTTTTAACATTACCAGTATTTAAACAACCTAAGGGTGATGTTTATGATATGTTAATCGCACACGAATGCGCTCACGCTTTACATACACCAACAGATGGTTGGGCTAAGATCGCTGATGATAACGAATTAAGATCATATGTTAATGTTTTAGAAGATTGTAGAATTGACAGAATGATACAAAAACAATACCCAGGTGTAGTTAGAAACTATATTAATGGTTTTGATTTATTAGAAAAACAAAATTTCTTTGGTACTCACGGAAAAGATATTAATAAAGACTATATGTTAATTGATAAAATTAACTTATACTATAAGTCTTCAAAAAGATTGCCGTTCATTTTTTCTCCTAAAGATGTTAGTTGGTTAAGTAAGGTTGACGCATTGAAAACTTTTGATGATGTTGTCAACCTTGCCAAAGACATATTAAAATGGCAGAAAAAACAAGTTGAACAATTAAAAAAATTACCTGATTTTGATTCACACGTTATCGCAGAAAACTATAACCTAAACCAAGATGATGAAGATGGTGAAGAAGTTGAGTCTAAAAAGTCAGATGAAAAAACTGACGAGAATGATGATAAAGATTCTGGCGATAGTGAAGAAGCAGAAAACAATAATGAAGATAAAAAAGAGTCTGGTGAACAGACTGCTGTTACAGAAGAAGCTCAACAAGGTGGTGGTGAAGGTGTTGCGCCACAAAAATTACTTTCTATTACAAACGAATCTTTAGAAGATAAAAAATCTAATTTATATGATGGTGAAAAAAGTTATTCTTACTTTACTTTACCAAATACAAATTTAAATAAAGTTATTGTTTCAAATAAACAATTCTTAAAAGATTTGAGATCGTATGCGTTTAAAGAAATAAAACAATATCCAAACGCAAGTGGTACTTATTACAACTGGTTAAAAACTCATTACAAAGAATTTAAAAACGATAATAAGAAAACAGTTAATTATCTTGTTAAAGAATTTGAGATGAAAAAAGCGGCGACTGCTTATAAGAGAGCGTCTACAGATAAGACTGGTATTATTGATCCTCTTAAATTACCATCTTACAAATATTCAGATGATATATTTAAAAGATTAACTATTTTACCTGATGCTAAAAATCACGGTATGATGATGTTACTTGATTGGTCAGGTTCAATGTGTAATATATTAAAACAAACAGTTGAACAGTTAATGAATCTAATTTGGTTTTGTCAGAAAGTTAATATTCCTTATGAAGTTTATTTATTTACAAGTGAGTATGGTGGCGATGATAGACGTACCCACAGTTCAGGTCACTTTGAATACAAATATGGTGATGTAACGTTAGATAAAGTAAATCTAGTTTGTGTTGCAAGTAATAAAGTTAAGAAGACAGAATTAGATGAATCTTTAATGTGGTTATATCATATGGCACTTGCGTATGATGACAGATATTCTGGTAGTTATGTTTTCGGTCAAAAAACACACGAAGGTGAGATGTTTTATATGCCACACAATTATTACTTAGGTACAACTCCATTAAATCAAGCATTAATCGCTTTTGAAAAAATGATACCTATGTTTAAGAATAAAAACAAGATTGAAAAAATGTCACTAATTACTTTGACAGATGGTGGCGCAAACTTTTCTTTTGGTAATACTATGGGTGATGAAGGTGTAGAGGTTCCAACAGATCACGGTAAACCAGTTATCAAAGTTGGTAAAAAACAATACACAGTTGTTGATGAGGGTAGATATTATTCAAGTGATATTTACACAGGTTTACTTTTAGATATTATAAGACAAAGACACGGTATATCTACTATTGGTTTTTATGTGACTAAAAAATTAAGAGGTTATGATGTAGAAAGATTTGCTAGAGATTGTAAAAATTGGGAAGAGAGATATAAGAGAACCCAAAAAATTAAATCTAGTTTATCAAAAGAGAAGTATGCATCAGTAGATAGTATGGGTTATGACAAGTATTTCTTATTAAATGGTAAAAAATTAAAAGTTGAGAATACAGATTTATCAAATATTAAAGATAATATGAAATCAAGTGGTATCGCTAGAGTGTTTAAAAAGTCTATGAAAGGGCGAATCACTAGTAGAACTTTGTTAAATCAATTTATTCAGGAGGTTGCATAGTGAAAAACACTAGTAAAATCAATCCAATTTATGGGGTTGACTTTTATGTAAATCCTGATATTATTATATTATAAACTATGAAAAAAAAGGAGCACACTATGATAGACTTAAACGCAAGTCAAAAAGAACAAGTGTCAGTGTTACATAAACACTATAACAAAGACACTTTAACTAGAGGTGAGATTAACGCTCTAGTATCTAAAAAGAAGATTAAAAACCCTTCTTGGTTAAAAACAGATAAGTACAAAGTTGACAGAGGTACTTACAAGTTACCACTTGATGGTGAACCTACCGAGAACGAACAGTTAATGGAAACTGAAGTTGCCGATACTAAAACAGAGGCTGCTTATGTTGTTTCTTCTTTAACTGGTAATATCGTACCACAAAAAGATTCAACCTTTGTGAGTTTTGGTAACTATCCAGATGTTAAGAATATAATTAAATCTGGTCAGTTCTATCCATTATTCATTACAGGTCTTTCTGGTAATGGTAAAACAATGTCAGTTACACAGGCGTGTGCTGAATTGAAAAAAGAATTAATCAGAGTTAACATCACTATTGAAACAGATGAAGATGATTTGTTAGGTGGTTATAGACTTAAAGATGGTCAGACTGTATGGCAGAATGGTCCAGTAATTGAAGCGATGGAAAGAGGCGCAGTTCTTTTACTTGATGAGATTGATTTGGCATCAAATAAAATTATGTGTTTACAACCAATCCTTGAAGGTTCTGGTGTCTTTGTTAAGAAGATTAACAAATTCGTTAAACCTAAAGATGGCTTTAATGTGATCGCTACTGCGAATACTAAAGGTCAAGGTTCAGAAGATGGTAAGTTTATCGGTACCAATGTATTGAACGAAGCGTTTTTAGAAAGATTTCCAATTACGTTTGAACAATCTTACCCAACTTCTAAAACAGAAAAAAAGATATTATCAAATACCTTAAAAGCCTCAGGTAAAAAAGATGACAAGTTTGTTGACAACTTAACTACTTGGGCTGACGTTATCAGAAAAACCTATTTTGATGGTGGCGTTGATGAGGTTATATCAACTAGAAGATTGGTACATATTACACAAGCTTATTCTATCTTTGATAATAAGATGAAGGCGATTCAAATGTGTACTAATAGATTTGATGATGATACAAAAAATTCGTTTGTAGAGTTATATACAAAAGTGGACTCGGGAGCCAGTGTCGAAGACATAATGGAATCCAAGAGGAAAGCTGATTTAGACTCTCAATTGAATGACAATGACAGTGAGTCGGATTCAGAAGAAGACAATTCTTATGATTCTTAATCTGTCAATTCATAGTGTAGTCCTAGGGGGCGCTTCGGCGCCCTCTTTTTACTATACTTTAGGGTGTGTCAATACAGACCATTTACTTTTAAACAAAAATGGTGTAAGCTTATAGTATGAAAGTTAATTTAGAAAAATATAAAGTTGCTGATACTGGCCAAGTGAGACCAAGTGTTAAAGGCAGACAACCCAAAGGCATGACGTTTGTAGGTTTTTATAGAATACCTTTAGATATGTTAATAACAAAAACTGACTTTCATAAGTTATCAAATATCAGACCAATTTCTTCAGAACATAAAAATAGTTTAGTATCGCTTATAGAATCAGGACTGTGGCAAGAAGGCAGTTATATACCACCTACGGTAATGATTACCAGAAGTGGCAAATTAGTTTTACTTACAGGCGAGCACACTTATCAAGCTTTCTATGATATAAAAAGCGGTGACTTGTTTGTTGCGTTAGTTGAATTTGATACTTTTAAAAATGCTAAAACTTGGCAGTCAAATGAAAATGCGAATATAGAATATGTTAAACGTGGTAGAGATGATGACCAAGTCGCTCAATCTTCAAAAGATATTCTTCAAAAAGATATTGAAGACGGCCTCGTTGATAGTACCGACATTAATAAAATGGAACAAGCCATCATAGAGATATTAAAAGACCAAGACATAACAAAATCTTTAGTCGGCGAATCAAAAGTTAGAAAAATAGTTACCAAAGTTTTAGAATACTTTAATGATAATATTGAAGTTGTAAAAAATTATACAGATGTAGAACTAAAAGAATATTTTGAAAAAAAATTTAAAGATAAAACACTGAGTAATAGTAAATTTATTCTTAATGATGATAATAGTATTATTATCAATAATGATATTACAGAGAATGAAAAAGGTCTTAACATTATGAGATACCAACAAAAGTTATTAAAACTTGCTAACTATCTTTATAAAATGAATTATCCTTTAGATAAAGTAAGATTAGAAATATTAAATCATTTTTCTACTCCTAATTCAAAAACATATGCAGAATTATTAAAAGAAGATAAATCAAATACTAGACTTAAAAAATATTTTTCTAGTTTAGAAAACATTTTAAAGTTTAAAGATTTCTTTTTAAACGCAAACAAACATAACGTACCACAAATGAGTGATAAAAAATAATGTATATAGATTTTGAAAAATTTAATGAGAATAGTTATGTGTTAGACTCTGTACTATTGGGGGTAGAGTATGATGGTCTTTGCGCTAAATACGATTCAATATTAGAATTAAAATTAGATAATTGGCATCCAAAATTAAAATGGATAATTACCAAAGCTATGGGTCGCTCAGTTTACAGTATTGTACATAATGGTAAAATCATTAATACAGGTTTAACAAGTAAAATGGCAAACGCATCTAAAAAATTAAAACAAAAAGTTACCAAAGACCATTTACTAAAACCTCAGCTATGGGGCGAGTTCTTTTTTGATAATGGTGACCACTATTACTCTGGTACAGAAACCGCATTCAAAGAATGGCAAAAGATTATGAATTATCTTTGTCATACCACCAACGTAACTGGTGAAGAAAATGATTTGTTAAGTACACAAACTCACAGAGATGATGATACAAAACAATTAGATAGATATACTTTATTAGAAAACTCTTATGATACTGCTAAGATTGAATTAGAAACGCCTACAAACGGATTTATAAAAAGTAGAAAGTTTCCTTTATCATTACCTACAGAGTTTGTAAAATGGGAAAAAGAATTAATCAAAGACATTGAAAGGGAGGAGGTAAAATAGTTTGAGTATTACAGTAGAAGTAAGAAAAGGTAATTTAGAACAGGCGATGCGTGTACTAAAAAAGAAAGTACAAAAAGAAGGCGTTATAAAAGATTATAGAGCTAAGTCGGTTTATGAAAAACCAAGTGAAAGAAAAAGACGTAAGAAAAAAGAAGGCATTGCTAACTTTAAAAAGAACCAAAAGAAGTTAAAACAACAAAGAGGTTTTTAAAGTTTTACACTATACGTTGATGTATATATATTATGGTCAGGCAACTCGTAAGTCCTTGACAGTGTAAAAGCCCGAGATTATCTCGGTGTCGCAAATCGCAGGTTTAGCCACTTACTGCGTGAACAAAAAAGTGGCACTTGTAATTATTAAATTAATGATTATATAAATAATTGTACAACGCCATAATGGGTTGTACTTAAAATAAACTTGCTTAACAAAAGGAGTTATAATGACTAATAGAGCAATTTCAATTTTCAATCAATTAAGACCACTATCAGTAGGATTTGATGATGTGTTCAATCATTTTGAGCATATGTTAGATTCGGATTTTACAAGTGTTCCTAACTATCCACCTTACAATATAGTAAAGACTGGTAAGTACACTTATGATATACAAGTAGCACTTGCTGGTTATGGTAAAAAGGACATAGATGTATCTTTTGAGAATAGTGTCTTAACAATTAAATCTGTCAAAGATAAAGACGAAAAAGAGGTTGAAGATAACGAGGGTGTACTTCACAAGGGTATCGCCAAAAGAATGTTCACAAAGTCTTTTACAATCGCTGAAGATGTAGAAATCAAAGGTGCAGAGTTAAAAGATGGCCTATTAAGTGTATCA
>Ga0181398_1000213_pt1 | contig 17843 bp, 21 predicted proteins | sample 21SPOviralmetaG_FD_130127 | JGI IMG/M metagenome (GOLD analysis project Ga0181398, IMG submission 130127) | Marine viral communities from the oligotrophic San Pedro Time Series (SPOT) site, San Pedro Channel, CA, USA - 21 SPOT_SRF_2011-04-29 | ecosystem: Environmental > Aquatic > Marine > Strait...
GAAATGAAAGAACAATTTAACAATCTTATTGACCTTATCAAGACAGCAGATACAGATGAGAAAATTAAACTACTAAAAAATCTAGAAAATCTTGATTAACTAGAATTTAGAATCTAACAAATAAAAAAATATTTTTTTTTGGAATCTCAATCTGAAAAAAAATTTGATTTTTTTGAAGAAGATACAAATATGTCTTCTCAACAATTTACTAAAGAAGAAAAACTAGAACTTGAATCTTTGTTTCAAGGGTGGAAAATAGCAATGTATGCTAATATAGCAATGTATCCTAATGATATTAATTATAGTGTTGATGCTAAAATTAGATTTCTTAATAAAAATTCAGACAATCAACATCTAATTAAAAAAGTTTTTGATGAATCTTACGAAGGAACTAATGATATAAGATATAGTATTGAGAACCAAGATTACTATGAAGAAATTAATAGTGATGAAGAAGAAGAAAGTGATGAAGAAGAAGAAGAAGAAGAAAATCCACCTTGTGAAACTTGTGGAGCTCCTCATGGTAAATATGTTGATGGTATATCATATTGTGATGATGGAGATTGTGTCCCCAGTGAAAGCGATGAAGAAGAAGAAGATATTATGAAAGAACAACTTTTGAAAACATTGAAATTTTACTGGAGTGGCGGTCTTCTTGGTGAAGACCTTATTGGTAGTGTAAAACCAGATTCTTGGGACGAAGAATTAGAGAAAGCACAAGAAGATTAAAATTCTACAATAAATTTACCGTGTTGCTTTACTAATACTACTTCACTAAACTTCTTAAACTTATTTTTTTCATCTAATTGTTTCTGTTTTTGATCTGAGATTTCAACTGTTAGTTTTTCTTTTGTTTGTTCAAAATAAAAATTATCTAATAATTTACATGCTCTTCTAACAGATGTAATATCTCCGTGTTCTTTAATATAATTAATATCTTTTAATACTTCTTCAGAGTTTTCATAAAAACTATTTTTATAGTTAAAACAACCTTTGTAAAAAGATATTAATTTTTTTGAAATAAATACTATATGAGATTTCTCAACTGCTGAAAGATTCATATAGTATATACAAAGAAAATAATTTAGGATACAACACCCAAACCTTGTTGTGTTCCTTTTAATTGTTGGGCTGAAGTATCTTGGACTGCTTGACGCTGTTGTTGTTGAGGAGGTGCTACGGTTTGTTTTGATATTTGTTTTTTTTCTTTAGATTCACCTACAATACCTTCAACTGCTCCAAATATACCTATACCAGCACCAATCGCATTTAGAGCCAAACCTACAGAAGCTCCAACTCCAGTAGCATCTAACATTGCTCCTGCTTCTTCAAAACCCATAGCTTCAGCTCCATAATCAACAGCCATACCAACAGGTTTTGCTAAAACACCTAATGCATCCGCTCCACCACTCGCAATCTGAGAAACATTAGAAATCTTTTCATTAATATTATTACCTTGAATTTTACCTTTAGAAAAATCTTCAAAAGCATCATAAGCACCCATACCAATATTTAGAGCATTACTTGCTTTATTAAAAGCATCCAAACCTTTAGATAAATTACTTACTGATTTAATAGTATCTTCACCAACCTCAGCAACCTTAGTAGCATCTTCTCCAGTTTGTTCTATTGATTTTACACCTTGAGATTGTTTAGTAAGCATCGGTTCTTGTTCGCTTCCTTCTAAAAACTGAGTTCTTCGTTCTGAATTACTTCCTGCCGATTCTAAATTATCACTTTGAATCGGTTCAGGGTCGCTTTGTGATAAAAATTTTTGTCTTCTTAATGCTTTACCTTTTTCTCCAATTTTACCAAATGCTTGTCCAGCCATTACAGCATCTTTAGTTCCACCTAATACTCCTTTTACTACAGATGCCCCACCAATACCTTCCATAATATCTGCGACTTTATCTTTTGATTTCTTTTCTTTAGGTAAATTTTTTAAAGCTAAATTATAATTAGCTTGTAAATGACTATTGTTTCTGTCTATCTCGGCGTTTCTTTGACTGATTGCTGAATTAACCATATTGCCTTCACTAAGTTCTCTTCCAAGTCCATAAGCATCCATTATATTATTAATTGATATAAAATTAAGAATTTATTTTTTTTTGTGTTTTTCCCATAAATCTTTATCAGCCGTTCTTCTTGTTGTTCCTCCTACCGCAAATGAATATACTCTAGCCATTGCCCACTGAGGTCCAGACATCTTCCCTGCTAAACTTTTTCCACCTACTTTTTTACCACTTAGACTTCTAACACTCTGAGGGTTTGATAATCTTGCTCCTAAACCCCTATCATATACTTTATCTAATATACTCATACTTATACCAGTTAATTTACTAATATCTTTTTTACTATTAGATTTATTAAGAGGTTGTCCATATCTCCTATTAAATTTCTGCTTGTTTGTTAGACTCATCCTTAATATCTTCTGTTATATTATTTTCATCTGCTTTAATTTCTAAATCACCATGAACGATTTTACCTCCAATTGCTATTAATGTTTCAAAGTTCTTGTATGCCTTAGGTGGATTTTCTTGTAAATCTAAATGAAGAAAATTATATCTTTCAGGTGTGGCGATTCTGTAAATCTTAAGAAAATTATTTTGTCCGCCAAACATATCACCAAACTCTTCTGCGATTTTTCCTAGTTCTTTTTGATTAGGAAACGGTGATCCAATAATTACATTTGTAGAATTTTGTCTAATAACTGGAGAAACTTTTCTGTAGTTTTGACTTGATATTAATAATAATTGTATATTGTAATGTCTAAATCTTGATGCTAAATGATTAACTTTAGCTTCTCTTTTTATACTTCCTAAACAATCATCTAAGATTACAGCCATACTTGGTTGTTCTTCTTTCTTTAGTTTTTTTTGTCTTTCAACAATACTATCAATATATGAATCATCATAATGGTCTTTACAATCAAAAGCTTTCATTAAGAAACGAGATGTAGTATCATTAGCAATAGTATTAGATATTACATTTACTTCATCAAAATACTCTTGTCCATAAAAATTATCATTTAGAAGAAGATTACTAATAATTGTAGATTTACCAGTTTTTACAGGAGAAATCATTAGAACTAAAGCTGGTGGTTGAGGAAGATTTTCATGAAGTGGTTTGATTTTTGCCGATTCGCTTTCGTCTGGGTCATTTACTCTTAGAACTTGGGGTGCGGAATTCATATACTATAATTTATTATTTTTTCTATATTTAAATAAAAAATTATAAATAGTATATACAAAATGGACCTTATGCCTAAAGTAGAAATGAAAACTGAAGAAATTGAAGAAAATCCTGATGAACCCCTTGAAAATGTAATTGATGACGAGGTAGTTAATGAAAACGAAGAAGAAGAACAACAAGAAGTTGTTGAAATCAAGGAGAAAGAAAAGTTAAATCCACAAGATGTTTTCAAACCGAAACAACAGAGAATACCGCAAAGAGAAACAGCACCAGTTGTTTATAAAACTAAAAGACCAATTACTGAGAAACAGAAGGAACATCTAGCTAAAGCAAGACAAGTTGCTAAAGAAAAAAGAGAAAGAAACAAAAAACTTAGAGAAGAAGGAAAACAAGCTGAAAAAACTCAGAAAGAGAAAAGAGAAGAAAAAGTAGCTGAAAGAGTAGCTAAGAAAATACCTCAAACAGTTAATAATACTACTACTATTAATCAAACAATTACTGAAGAAGAAATTGTTAAATTAACTAAGAAGGCGACTGCCGAAGCATTAGAAAAATATGATCTAGAACGCAAAGCAAGAAAAGCAGAAAAACAAGAAAAACTAAAACAACAGAACCAAACAAAAGATATACAAATGAAGATTGCTCGTGCTACAGGAAGAAAATATGGAGATGATGGATTTTTCGCAGATTGTTTTTAATATTAATATATAATATAAAAGTATGAAGGGTCCAAACAATACTTTAAGTGATAAACAAAAGGAACGCCTCAAACAACATAAAGTGCATCATACTGCTAAACATATGACTATGATGAGAAAATTAATGAGAGAAGGAATGAGTTTTACTAAAGCTCATAATATGACTATGAAGAAGATTGGTTCGTAAATTCTGATTCATCAATAAATGTTTCAAAATCACCATCACATTCTCTATATATTTCTTTCTCCCACCAATATGAATGTTGAAAATCATTTTCCAGAGTTCTTGTAATGATAATACTACCATTATATCTTCTCCAATGACCAAAAATTAAAGAAGGATGTTCTTTACACCACTTCTCCCAAACTACCTGTTTGTTTTTCAAACATTTCATACTATCCGACATTCTTCCATCTTCAATATCAATCATAAATTCTTCTCTTTGACTAGCGTCATCTTCAGGAAGTGGAGGTTCTTCCTGTTTTGGTAAAGGTTGATTTAAAAATACTTTGAGTTTAGAAAGTAATTCATCAGTTAAAAATTCAACTTTTGATTCTAATTTATTATTAACTTCGTTAAGTTCTTCTAATTGTTTATCAATATCTTTTTCTTTTTGAATATGTTTTGATATTTCTTTCTCTAAGAAATGAATTCTTTGTAAATCAGGTTTGTTTTCAAGTCTTTTTTCTAAATCTTTATAATCGCTTTTTAGTTGTGTTAATTCATCAGTTTTAAATTTAATATGAATATCTTTTTGCTCTAACTCTCTTAAGAGTTTTATTCCTATTAAATTAAGAAAAAATGTTGATTCTCCAAGTTCTCCTTTGATTTGTTTGAACTTATCTCCTCTTCGTTTGTAATTAATAAATGTTTTCTTAAACTTTGTTTTGTAGTTTGCTTTTCTTTGATAATTAGAATATCCTTCATGACCTAAACTATTTAAGCGATTAAAGAGTTTATCAACATGTCTTGATATACAAGTAAATTCAGCATCTGCTTTTTCTAAATTCATATTATAGTATATTCTATTATTTTATCTTTAAGTAATATTATTATATTTGTAATACAGCGTATCTAAGGTTATTTTTATTTAAGAGATAATATAGTAATACATTTCTACAGACTTTCTTCAAAGTTAAAAGGCAAATCCGAAACACTTTCCGAAACACGATAGATGCTTTACACTTATACTTAACTTATACTACTAATACACTATACTACAATATATATATATACTACAAATACAAATACAATATACAATATATACTAATTACATATTTAAATACTTAAATAAACTATTTATAGATTAGAATCTAATATTATTTATGTATTCTGAAACAGAACTTAGTAATATTATTAATTTATATGAAAAAAGAAGAGAATACAACTCTCAGTATTCTAAAACCAGATATTCATCAGATCAAAATTATAAAGAATCAAGAAAGCAACAATCATCTTCTTGGTATAATGAAAATAAATCAAAAAAAAAAGATTATTATCTAAGGAACAAAGAGAAGATTTCTATTCAAAAAAAATGGAATTACGCAGTTATGACAAACAATCAAAAGAAGTTCTTAGATAAATATCCTGAAGAATATCAGAAATATATTCTTTCAACACTTAAAGATTAATATCTAATATTAATTATATGAATTCTAAAGCTCAAGATTGTCTTAGTGGTTTTGTAGAAGAAATAAGTAAATTAAAACTAACTGAACTACAAACAAAGCACTTCTTAGATGAATTATACATGACTTTTTTTACAAATGATTCAAGTGATTCAGACTATGAACCTGATACAGATGAAACCGAATCAACTGATTCTTCTAACGGAGAAGAGGAAGTTTTTGATATAATTGATAAAGATGACTATAGATATACAGACCATCAAAGTTTAGAGTAATTTATTTTGATTTTAGGTTTTTTGTAAGTATATTAATAATGGAAGAATCTATTACTAATATACGATTATTAGATTGTAATTCTAAATTTAGCGAAGAAAAATTAGGAGGTAATAATGAAGGTCTTAGTTTATTTACTAATAAGGTAGGACACGGAATACAAGTAGAGCCTGGAGATAAAATATCTTTACAATCAGCTTTTATATCTGAATTAGGTGCTGGTGGAGAATCATCAATAGAAATTACTGATGAGTATTTAGAAACAAGAATTGTCCCTTATACTAAAATTACATATAACAATCCAATTAATGGCTGTAATGAAAAAATATTAGGTTTTGAATCAGCATCCGCAACTGAAGAAAATGCTTCTCTAAATAATACTGCTAATTCAACAAGTATCTTTTATAACTTTTACAAAACAGCAAACGGAGAAAATTGTTTCTTTTTACCAAGAAGATTTGTATATTTTGATGATACACATAATAAAGTAAATTGGGGTAGAGATGATGAAGTAGTTTATGGAAGACCTTTTCACCAAAGTTGTCCGAATCCAGATGATGATAATATTGGAAATTTAGAGAATGTCTTTGTTGCTAATGCTGATTATTTTAGATTTCAAAGTCCATCGGCTGGACAAACACCAACGGATAATATATTTAAAGGTCTGACCGATAATAGTAGATTTACAATATTCGTTCAAAAAGATGTTTATTATGGAGAACAATCTGATAGAGTTATACCACATACATCTAATAGTTCTCCTGCATCAAGAGAATGGTTAGAATATATTGATAAATTGGATATTTCTGTTAATTCTGGTTTTCAAAGTCCATCAGCATTATCTGATAGTATTACAAATCAATTTAGGAAACAAGGTAATTTAAAAGATATAGAAGTTAAAAGTGTAGCATTTAAAGACTCCACAACAGATATTCAAACATTCATACCGATTTCAACTAAAATTGAAAGTCCATTATATAAAACATTTTATAGTGCTAATCAAAGTAATAATAATGGTTCTACTTATACTGATTGGCAAACTTGGACCGGAACAACTCAAGAAGATGGAGCATTAAAATGGTTAAGTTCTCAGCAATTTATTGGAGTAAAAAGACCTCAACTTTGGCTAAAAGGTAGAGCAGTAGCTAAACAATTACAAACAGTTAGTGGTGGAACAAGTATAGAACAAGGTTATTTTAATTTTCTTTTTGATTTAGATGAAGTAGATTTTGAAAGAGGAAGTCCAACTAATACACGAGATTTATTTACTACAATACCTTTTACGAATGCTAATTTAGAAGTATTAAGAGATTTATTTATAGAACAAGGTCAATATCCTGAATTGTTTGAAAATAAATTAAATTATTATTCTGGTTTTACTACAGTAAATAATAGTAGATTTTTACATATGAACACAAGAAAATCAGGAGCAGACCAATATGCTACAAATCAATTAGGTGATGATAATTTAGTTGTTAATGATGCAATTAATAGAATAAGTTGTCCATTCTTTTTTGATTATGATCCAACACTCGCTACAACTCTAACTGATGGAGTATCTCAACCTTGTTATGGTTTCGCAAGAAAAATTATTAGACCAACAGGAGAATTTATTTATCTAACAACAAATAAATTAGGTTTTGTAGATGATGCAACTTTACCTTCAACTCTAACAACTTTACCATTAAGATTGTTTAGGAGAAATGCCTCTGATGGAGCAACTTTAGGAACAAAAATAGATAAAGATACACATGCTGGTTTTGATATTCATTTTAATGCTTTTGGAAATTTATTTGTTGGTTTGACTACAGGATGGACAAATGAAATGTTTCATGAATCAGAACTAACAAATGCTTTACCTACATTATATAAAGATCCAAATGCTTCAACAGCAATCAATCCTGAAATTAAAACAGCAAATATAATATCAGAAATATATTTAGGAGCAGACCAACCAGTATGTAGTTTTAATACAACAACTAATCGTTTTGAAATAGCACAATTACATACACCTGAATTTATACAAAATAAATATAATGCTGGTGGAGTAAAATTTAATGCTTCAGGAGAAGATTATGTTCCACTAAGTGCGACACAAGGTGAAAGAGTATTTAAAATTAATAAACGATTAAATAGTGGTAATTTTACGCCTGATATGACTTCTTACTTAGTAAATGAAAGTGATAATATTACTGTATTTACAAGTGTTGGTTTGAGTGCTTCAGCTGTTTATGATTTTGAAAATTTAAATTTTAATATAAAACCTTGGAGTTTGTTTGATAGTCTAACAGGAGTAGTAATAAAAGATTTTGGTTATACTAATAGTAATTGGAATTCTGGAATATGGGGTGTATTAGGTTTTACTTATGAACAATTTAATTCTTCAAGAACAGCTGAAAATTCAATAATTAATAGAGTATCTAATACTAATAAAACAGCTTTACCTTATGCTTTTACTAATGCTGATGTTTCTCCTTCAGATGCTATTAGTTTTATAACTAATTTATTTGGTGCTGGAATGTTTCATTTAGCATTACCTTCAACATTATCAGCAAATACTTCTTTAACTTTAGCACCTGATATTCTAACACCAACAGGATATAGAAAACAAATATTTCCAGCAATTACTGAAGGTCAAACTTCAATAGTTTTATCAGCACCTAATCTACCAAGAAAATTACAAAATGGATATTTTTTAATTAGAAGTGATGCTTTAGATGAATCTTCATATAACGGCGGTTTTGAAAGCGGAGCATTATATCCAGTAGTTGGAATAGTTTCTAAAGTAGATAATACAGGAGATTTCTTTACAAGTGTTGATTCAGATTTAGAATTTACATTTACGAAACCAAAAGTAATTACAAGTATTAGAACAAGTGTTCATGACCCTTCTCAAAAATTATCTAAATTAAATACTGGAAGTGCTGTAATATATAAAATTACAAAAACAAGACCTCATAGTTTTGATATTGTTTCTCAAATAATGAATAAAAAAAAATAATATCTATCTTTTATACACTTAAAGATACAAAAAATATATTAGTTATAAATGTCGCCCCAACAGAAAAAACAAGCACAAAAAACTTATGATAGAAAAAGAGATGCAACATATGATAGAAGAAAGTATAAAAGAATTCAAAATTGGAAAAGAATAGGTGTTATTAGTGAAAATTATGATGAATTATATAATTTATTTTATAATACTCATACATGTCAAGATTGTGAATGTAATTTACAAACAGAAGGTAAATTATCATCTATATACAGAGTTTTAGACCACGACCACGAAACAGGAGAGTTTAGAGGTATAGTTTGTCAAAGTTGTAATATTAAAAGAGGTTGGTTAGATAAAATAGCATATCTGCCTCTTTAAGTATTTAAAGATTTAAATTAATTATAATTAAATGAACTATATTAATTATGATAGATTTAATACAGATAATGACTTTTACATTAAAAAGAGAAAAAACAAAAAACTTTATATGTTTATTGGAAGAAAAAGAGAATTTAATAATTCTCAATATGGTAATTACTTACTTCAAAGACAAGCTCGGTTTGAGAACGGATATATAGGAGTTTTATTTAGTAAAAGACTTCCAGCTGATACACCACTTTATATGGTTTTAGTTCATAAAGCAGTTTTATTATTTAAAACACGAAAGTATAGAAACGAGATGATGAAGTATAAAAAACAACAAAAAAAAATTCCACTTTCCTCACCAATTTATTTATTACAACACCCTAGATTAAACTAATTATCTTCTTCATCTTCATCACTACTTTCTTCTTCTTCTTCTTCAACCTCAATTTCAAAGCAATCACCTTGTGTTAGTGCTTCATTAATAAAATCATGAATGTCTTCATGAACCATATCACTTAGGTTATGTGCTGAATGAATACCACCAAAAATCTTTAGACCATTAAGACGACGTTGAATTTTATAAGTAAGGTTTTCGTAAAAGAATTCTTCCATATCTTCTTTAAAATCAATTTCATAACCTAAATTATCTGGAAGGTCATCAAGTTCATCAAAATAATTTTTCATATGGTCTCTGTCTTCAAGAACTGGATATACATATTCCCACAAATAACCTTGATTCATTTTGATCCTAATATTATTTCCACGAATATCTTCGCTGTAAGTTTTCTTTTTTAGTTCATCATTTTCTTTTTTGAGTTTAACCATCTTATCTATTGTTCCATCATCACCACCTAGGAGATTTAGATATGAATCACTTGCGTTTTTTGTAATTACTAGTTCTTCTTTGAGAACTTGATTTTCTTTTTTTAGTTTATCATTTTCTTCTTTGTATTCTCTAAGTTCTTTTAGAATTTCATTAATACTAAAGTTATTAAGATATGCTTTATCTTGGTCTGTATAATTAGTAGAAGACATATTTGTATCTTCTTCGGAAAAATCAAATTTTTTTTTATATCCTTCTTTAGATTTAGAATCAGTAATTTCTTCAACTTCATCCAAAAACTTTACATAGTGATATTTAGAAACAGACATAATATATAAAGTTAAAAAAAAATCAAATTTATTTTCATTCGCCTCTTTACAAGAAAAAAAACTTTAGAATATTATTTTACTAACTTATATTATAAATGTCAAGTTATTGGTCGCCATCTAACAAAATCCCTATACAACAAAAATCTATTTCCATTCCAGCTTTAAATGGAACTAATCACACTCCTACCCAAGAAGTTAAATTTCAGATTCCTGAAACTTTAGAATTTTTTGATCCTAAGAACAGTTATTTAGAGTTTGATGTAAAAATTACTCCAACTTATACCGCCTCAGCTTCTAACGCCTCAAACTCCACTCAACCTTGTTTATTAACTCTTGACCAAGATATTGGTGCCCAGAGTTTAATTAGAACTTTAAGAATCCACGATTCTAACGGAGTTTTATTAGAAGAAATTGATGGTTATAATACTATGGTTAGTGTAAAATATGATTATCATAATAATGATTCTCTCCAAGGTCGTCGTGCTTTAACTGAAGGAACTGGTTTCTATCAACCTGCCGTTCGTGGAACTAATGGTAATAGTAGAACCCATACTAATCGTTATATAGAAAGTCCCTATGTAAATCAAAGTGTAGCTACTAGTGAAACTCGTCATAGTGCTACTGATTATATTGATGCACGTATTGCTATGCCCATACACGGAGGTATTTTCCAAAATGATAAAATCTTTCCTAATGGTTTGGTAGGTGGTCTTCAGATTTCATTTTTATTAGAAGATGCTTACAGAGTTCTAAGAGTTCCTGATGGTGCGATGAGATTTCGTAGAACTACTCTCAATCCAATCTACGGAACAAGAGACGGAAATAATGCTTGTTCTACTACTTCTGTTTGGGCGAGTAATGCTACAAGTGATTCATTTTATATATCTCCTGAAAATTCTATGGATGAAGGATCTAAACTTCCTTTTGTTGTAGGTGAAGCTCTTGGTTTTACTAAAGTTGATGCCCCTACAGAAACTTTAGTAGTTTTTAAGAACGCTTCTGATGTTGTAGTCAATCCAGTTATTAAGAAGTTTGAAGATAGTGCTTCAGGAATTAAAATTACGCTAAATGTCGCTGTAAAACCTGATGTAGATATAAAACCACGATATTCAAGCGATGATAATGCGGTTAATAACTATTATGCGGTCTTTTCTAAATCTAATGTTCAATCAGCTCAGGGTCAAGCTGGAAGTTATACTGTTAAGAACGCTACATTAGTTTTACAAAAAATTGATGTTGGAGGCGGATATAAAGAACAGATGATGAGAAAAATGAAAGAAGGTGGAACAATAACCTATGATTTCTTATCTGCTACTAATTATAAATATTCTCAATTATCTGGTGATGTTGTTGCTAATATTTCTTTGCCTATAAATAATTCTCGCTGTAAATCTATTTTAGCGATACCTACCGACGCCACGATTTATAGTCAAACACAAGTTCTAAATGCTTCTGCTACTTATCAGATTATGACTAATGGATCAACAACTCAAGATTTTCATTTACATTCTAACAGACCTGGGCTTGAAGGTATTAGTGATAATCTAACTCAATACCAATTTTTATATGATGGTAAATTACAACCAAGTCGTAGAGTTCAAACTTCTCGCACTTCTTCAAAACTTAGTGTATCTGCTCAGCATTTAATAGAATTAGATAAAGCACTTTCTTCTGCTGGTATTACAGGACATAGTCTTAAATGTTTTAATAAAAATTTTGTTGTTGGTAGGAGTTTGTCTATCGGTAATGGTGTATATGATGGTAGAAATCGTGATTTCTCTTTACAAGTAGAATATGGCGGAACTGCTCCAACTAAAAATAAACTTTGGAATAACTTTGTATTTCATATCCGTCGTTTAGAAATTTCTCAAAATGCGGTTCAAGTTATTCTTTAGTTTAAATTATTTATGTAATGAAAAAAAATTATTTTTTTATTATATAATGAATATGAATGGTAGAACAGAGTATTTAGACATACAACCTTCCAACATTGTTTCCACAGGAGTTGTCAGCTATGTTTCGGGAAATCCAGTAATTCAATATATAATAGGCGAATCTGATAGGTATTTAATAGGTAATAGTTTAAGGTTTTGTGGTAATCTTAATATCTACAGTGATAGTGCGAAAACTAGACCAACTGACGGACAAGATTTAGCTATATCTCCTAAACTCGGTATGTTAGGAATCATAGACCAAATAGTTTTAAGTTCTCAAAAATCTAAAAATGTTATAGAACACATTCGTCATTTTCCAAGATGGGCTGGTCAATATTATGCTAATATAGCATCTGAACAAGAAGCTATGGGTCATCTAAATGAAAGTTCTTTAGCTGTCCCTAATATATTAACTCAAGCAAATAGTGTAGTAGCTTCAAGAAATGGTGCTGTAGGAACTAACTTAGTTTATGATGGTAATAGTTTTGCTGTTCCACTTCCAACTGGTTTGTTAAATTCTAAACAACCTATAGGTTTGAGCGGAAATGGTTGGGGTATTGGAGGTTTGGTTGTAGAAATTCATTTATCTCCAGATTCTAACTTTTTAATTACAAGCACATTTCCAACTGCCTTCTATGAATTATCTAACTTAAAATTAATCTGTGAAACAATTGTTCCTTCTGTAGATGAATTATCTCAACTAATGAATAAAACTGAAAATGTTATGGAATATAACGCAATTAGTTCATATTATACTTCTATAAATTCTACTAATGCGATTATTAACTTTAATCTTGGTTTGTCTAAGGTATTAAGCGTTTATATGAATTTTATTCCATCAAGTTTCATTAACAACTTAGCACAAGATGGTTTTCAAACTCTTCCACTAATTAATGATTTAGCATCGGCGGATATTGCTGAAATTAAACAAGTAGTATTTAGTCGTGGAGGACTTAAACTTCCTTTAGAATATAACTTAGATGCTAATGTAAGAGATGATCCAACTCTTAAATGTGCTGATCCACAAATCTTTAGAAACTTTGCTTCTGCTTTTATGCCTTTTATGTCTAATAAACGTTCTCAAATCAATCCTAATACAAATGTTAGAGTTATTGACAACACTAATAATTATGATATGTATGTTCAAGCTGGTCAGTTCTTCGGTATAGGTGTAGCGTATGACCAATTATCAGGAGATGGAGAAAATTTTTCTAAAGAAAACTTCGGTGTAGCTATGGAAACTGGATTGACTAACGACAATCCACACGGAGTCTTTTTATATGTTAGAAGCAAACAGACTTTAGTAATGAATCAAAATGGTCTTCAAGTCATAGTTTAATTTTTATGTATTAAAAAAAAATTATTTTTTTATTATATAATGAACTCAAATCAATTAGAAGATGAGCGAGGTCGCATTCCAGATTTAGTAAAAATTGGTTCTATTCCATCAGATATGAATGTAGATGTAGATACAGATGTGTTGGATCCTGTAGTTATTAGTGATAAATTTTGTCGTTTCGTTTTAAATAATAAAGGTTTTTTACATAGTTTTTCTAAAATTGTTTTAGCAACTGAATCTCCAACTACGGATGAATCTGTATCCTACCCAGTCGGTGTCGGTATTCATAGTTTAATTCAGCGTTGTTCTTTAAAAATTGGAACTAAAACGATTGCCGAGATTGAAGATTTTGCCCATTGGATGGCTTATAAATCTATGTTTATAGAAAATGATATTAACCATTATCGTGAAACATTTATTACTAACCGAGTATTAGCACACGAATTTAATTATATTACAGAAGATAGAGCATCAGCCGTTCAGCAAGACGATGTTGATGCTGATAATATGTATATTAAAGGTCAAGTAGAACCAATATTTAACGCACGACTTTTATATAATTCCGCATCTGCTACTTCTGCCCAAGAAAAAGGTGTAGTTGAAATTGCTGATGAACTCCAACTAAATAACCGCTCAGGAAATGAACCTGAATTTAGTATTAGTGTTGCTGATTTATTTCCATTTCTAAGATTTAATCAACTTCCACTTTATATGATTGATCAACAAGTAAGTATTGAATTACATTTCACTCCTAATTCAGGAATTAATCATAGAACTATTGTAGAAGATACATCTCTAACAAGTTCTCCAGCAAAAATTTTAGAATCATCGGTTCAGTTTGTAGCCGACTACATTTATTATGACGGCGACCTTATGGAAAGATATAGAAACGCAAATCCAAGTTTGACTTACAATTATATTGATTATCGTCTAAATAAAAGAAGTATTCCATTTGCATCTTTAGGTCAAAAAACTATTATGAATGTAGGTGGTGCTGGAAGAATTGTAAGTAAATGTATTAGTGGTTTGGCTAATGATGCAAAAGCTTCTCCTGATGATAGTTGTTTGAATATATATCAAGCATTAATTGGTGAAGCTGAAGATACTAATAACAATAATCAACCTTTAATTACTAACTTAAGATATAATGATAATTATCTTTATCCATTAGACAGAGTAAATCCAGCAATTCATTTTAACGATGTGATTCAAGGTGAGGGTAATGTTCCTCATGTAAATCGTATAGAATATTCAGGTGAAACAAATGGTGATGTAAATCCACTTATGGATGGAACACAAAAAGGTGATATTACATATAATACTCAACCAGCTGGTGATTCTCTTTTTGGAGTATCTAATAGTTATTTCTATCAGGTATATCGTCTAAATCGTAATGAGCGTATTAATAGCCGTGGTATTGAAATTGAAGTAAATTATTCTAACAACGCTGGTTTTGATAATCTTACTCATACCCATAGAACTTGGTTAGAAATCTTAAGGTCGGCAACTCTTACTAATGGTCAATTTGAAATTGACTACGCCTAAAATATTATATATATTATATGAATAAAGACAAAGAATTAAACAAACCGTTTCCTTCTAATGTAAAAGGAAAAAAGTTTAGTGTAATAGTTATGAAAGACGGAAAAAGAAAAAAAATTAATTTCGGAGCTTCAGGAATGGATGACTGGAGGAGCGGAACAGCAACTAAAGAACAAAGAAAATCTTTTAGAGCAAGAATCAAAGGTATTAAAAGAAAGGACGGAACTTTTGCTTATAAAGACAAAACAAGTCCAGCCTATTGGGCATTAAATTATCTTTGGTAAGACTCTTCATAAAAAAAATTTGATTTTTTTATTATACAATATAATATGAATTTCAATCAGCAACTATCTCAGGAAAGAATTAATAGTCAAGGTCGTATTGGACGACCATTTACAGAAAATACTAAAAATTTGTATATAAAAAGATTAGAGAAATACAATCCATTAAAATTTAAATCTAATGAAGAATTGTTGAAAAAGATACAAACTGATTTTACTAATCATAATACTCAGTTAGGATATTTCTCAGCAATACTCGCTTACTATGAAACAACAACTATAGATACTAATAAAAAAGAAAATATTAAATTTTGGGAAAATGAAAGATCCAAAAATAATGATGCATATCAAAAAGAAAAAGAAGATGGAATTCTACCAAAAGGTCAAGAACAGAATATGGTTAAAAAATCTGTAATTACAAAATTAATTAAAAAAACAAAAGAAGATTTAAAATTAAAACCTGAAAAACAATTGAATCAGATTCTAATCTTCTTAGTTAATTATTCACTTTATCCGTTTCGTAATGAACTAGCAACTATCAAACTTGGAATGATGATTGATTTCAATGAAGAACCTGAAAAATATAAAGAAGGTAATTGGTTAATCATGAGTCCGAAACCTTTTTCACTAAAATATGTTTTCAATGAATATAAAACTGCTGGAAAATATCAACAAAGAGTTATTGATATACACAATCCAACTATTAGAAATTTATATAAGAAGTTTCTAAAAACTTATGATATAAAAATTGGAGAACCAGTTTTTACTTTAGTAAATAATGAACCTATGAATAATTTAAATCTAACAAAAACTCTTCAAAGATATACAGAAAAAACAATTGGAAAAAAAATCTCAACAACGATTTTGAGAAAGATTTATTATGGAGATAAATATAATAAAGAAGATTTTGAAAAACTTAAGGAGGATGCTAAAGTCGCTGGACATAGTGTCCATACAGCACAAAATATTTATATTATTTAGATAAGATAATAATAGAATTTATTTTCTACTATATTATGAAAAGTTTTCATTTTTTTTTCTTGTATCATTCCACTAATCATTAACTCTTTTTTTTCTACTTTCCAAGTGCTATCAAAACCCATACCCTCGTATGCTGACTTACACGCTTCGCAGTCATCTCCATAACCTTCACACTTAGCATAATCAATATACTCTTGTAATTTTTTATTGTATGTATCAGTTTCTTTTAGTATTTCATCAACTTCGTCAAAAGTATATCCAATAAATGAATTTCCAAATACAGTAGGCATAATATATATTTTGTAAAGAAAAAATCAAATTATTTTCAAGAACAGATTTTAGTTTTTAGTTTTTTTAATCTAATCTCTGGATATTTAGATTTACATTTTTTTCTTGAAACAATATCAGGATAAGTTGTTAGCATATAATTTACAGATTGTTCCATTTTTTCATTAGTTCGGCTCTCCGCCAAACCCCCAGCACCGATGTAAGTATCTGCTTCACAGCAAGTATGATTAAAACGAATAACTCCACCAGTATTCTTAAAATGTAAAATCGTTCTTTCATAGTCTTCTCGGCAATCATCTTTAATAATAATATCTTTTTTATTTAAATATCCAGATATTCTTCCAATAATAAAATTTAAATCTAATTCAATAGGTTTTGTGTTTTTCATGAAATAACTATTACAAACTGGATACATTCCAAATAAAGTTAAATTATATGATTCTAGAAGATCAAAACCATCTTTTACAAAAAGTTGAAAATCTAATAATCTTAAATTACTTGGTAGAAGTCTTTTATCATTTCTTGGATTTTTTTCTTTTCCTTCTCTCATGAATAATTCATAAGCTTCTTTTATATCATCATCCATTAGAACAATCTTTTCGTCTTCATCAAAATATTCTGTAATTTTATTATCACAATAAGCAATTCCTTTACTACCTCCATATAATATATTATATTCTGAACCTAATGATTTTTTATATGTTTCAATTTCTTCTTCTCCAACAAAAATATAAATCTGTTTCTTAGGTATATTATTGTAATTCAAGAAAGATAATGTTTTATTTTTAATTGCTTCAGGTCGCTTATGACTTCTAATACAATATTTTATTTTATCCATTTAGATAGACTAAGATTTTTTTTTCTAGATATATTTTATGGAAATAAATTTTTGTTGGATAAAAACTTTCTAAATCTAAAAAAAAATAAAAAAAAAAATTTGATATTTTTTTCAAAATACAGATTTACAAAATGCCTTCCATTTACGAGCAACTAACTAAAAGTCTTGAATATTCAAGAAAGTCTAATTATGAAAAGCTTGATATTCTAGACCAACAACTTCAAGAAAATAAAATTAATGAAGGTAAATATCTAAGAGAATGTAATAAACTCAAACCTAAAAAGCAAGATGAAGTTGAATTAATTGATGAAGATTCAAGTGATGATGAAGAAGAA
>Ga0181398_1000217_pt1 | contig 17687 bp, 23 predicted proteins | sample 21SPOviralmetaG_FD_130127 | JGI IMG/M metagenome (GOLD analysis project Ga0181398, IMG submission 130127) | Marine viral communities from the oligotrophic San Pedro Time Series (SPOT) site, San Pedro Channel, CA, USA - 21 SPOT_SRF_2011-04-29 | ecosystem: Environmental > Aquatic > Marine > Strait...
AAACTGCTACCAAATTGTGCTTGCATATCTAGTTCGTGTTGTGCATCCATTTCTACATCTGCACCAATACCAAAGTGTTGTTGCCATTCTGCATATGTTTTTTCTGTTAGTGTATCAAAGCCTAAGTATTCGCATAGTTCATATTCCATTGCTTTGAGATCATCTACACTGCCAGGCATTTCAAATTCAAACATAGGGAATATAATGTCGTGTCTACCCGGTATAGCGTTCGGCTCTTGTCTATAAGACGTCGACACACAAAAAAACCCCTTACTATCGGGGCTACTTAATAATTCATGTTCTAACCACATCTGGCCTGTTTGGGGCAAGGGCCAAACTTGGCCTGCATAATTGTATGTTGCTACATTAAATGGATCTTCGCATGCAGCAAGTATTGATAAACGGTTTTGTGTATGAACTTCTTCAAAACCTTTTTCTAAAAAAAAAGACCTTAAAAGGCCTACTGTGTTTGTAAATTTTGTTGGATTAATTAGCTGTGTCATTTTTTTCTCCTCTTGGCTAGCCAAAAAAAATTTGCTCAAAAAAAATTGAGAGATTTTAAGTCATCTAGTTATTTATCTTCTCAATCCTATTTTCGTGTCTTCCACCTTCAAATTCTGTATTAATAAATGTTTCGCATATATCTACTATTTGATCTATTGGTGTAACACGAGCACCTAAACATAATATATTTGCATTATTGTGTTGTCTTGTTAATTTAGCAGTTTCTACGTCCTTACATAAACCTGCACGTATTAATGGATTACGATTAGCAGCTATACTCATACCAATACCTGTACCGCAAATAAGAATACCAAAATGAGATTGTTTAGATGCTACATCCTCGCAAACACTTTTTGCAAAATCTGGATAATCACAGCTTTCTCCAGAGTGTGTGCCAAAGTCCATGAAACTTGAAATACGTTTTTCTGTAATCCATCTAATAATTTCACGTTTTGCTTCAAATCCTCCATGATCACATCCTATTGCTATAATCATAAACTTATATCCTCTAATCCTGCCGCTCTTAATTTTACAACATTGTTTATTTGAAATTGTTTTGCTTCTAATGCTTTAATTATTCCAATAAATTTATTACGAACTAAACTAAAGTCATTTATTAAATATTGAAGATTAACTACATCATCTTCACCATCTACAAACTTTTCCGCATCTCTACTACTTAATGCTCTATTATAATTTTCTAAATATTTGCGGAATATATTACTACGTAATTTACGCATTTCTGTATTTAGATATTCTAGTATTGCTTCAACTTCTTGCAATTGATTAAAACGATGTTCAACAATACCAGGCATGTCTCGACTTTGTTTTTCTAAATTGCCTTTCATACCGCATTCAAACTTTGCTTGATCTATTTCTTTTTCATAGTGAGAGATAGCGTTAACTATCTCTCCCATGTTAGCAGTTACCTTGCTATACCAAACACTCATTTATCCCCAATCCTCGAGCTCATCTTCGTTCCATTCTTCAAAAATGTCTTCGTCTTCTTCTATTTGTTGAAAATGAGAATCAACAGCCTCACTAAGGTATTCGCAATGGTCTGAGATTTCTTTAACGTAATCTTTTAGTTCAACGCCATTGTCCAACAAAATATCAACAACGTCTGTAGCATATTGAAGTTTATCCTTTTCAGGAATAGCACCAATAGCAGCATCATACATACTAAAAATAAACTCAAAATCACCATCACTTAGAATCATATACTGGCTCCTCTATTTCGGCCATTGCAATCTGCTCTTCGCCCATAGCATCCTGAACATCTTCAGGTTGCTTTTCCCATTCCTCCATTACAAGATCGAGACAATTATTATCATTACGATCCCATACTTTACGAAATTGTGTAATTACTTCACCTGTTACAGGACTTATATATTCAAGTCTTGTTCCAGACTTTTTTAAAGCGCCTTTTGCTTCAAAAAATTCAGTTAATCCACTATACGGACTCATACCTGTTTCGTAAGGAATTTCTACTTGTACGCTTTCAAATGGTTTAGAATATCGTGTTTTCATTACTTTACATGCCGCTCTAATACCATGTACCTGTGATGTCTTGTTACCATCTGCGTCTACTTTTAGTTTAAGTTTACGCATTGCAATAACAATACTTGATGCATAGATAAATCCTTGTCCACCTGATATCTTATCATCTGGATCAAACATATCCTGTGATGCATAAGTGTGGTTAGTACAAAGCATACCTACATTAAATTCACCAAACATATTTACCGTGTTACGAACAAGTGCAGTTAGTGCTTTAGGCTTACGACCCATATCACCTTTCATGTCACCTTTTTGAAACTGATCAACATCTGTTGGTGTTAGTAGCATACCTAAAGAATCAACTACAAACAATACCTTAGGTCGATCTTCTGAATCTTTCTCAGCATATTCTGCTTTGTAGTCTTTCATAAAATCTGATACTGTTCTTGCTACATCATCAATCATTGACATGTTTAGTTTTAGTAGTTTTTCTTCACTTGTATCTACATCTAGTGCATGTAGCCATTTTTCATCTAGTGCATTTTCACTATCAATAAGGACTACAAAAATGCCTTGCTCTTGTGCAGCTTTTACAATATTGCCACTTGCAATATATGATTTACCTGCACCGGATTCTCCGGCTAGCACTGTTACTTTTCCAAGAGGAACACCCCTATTAAAGTCATTACTAATTAATTTATTGAGAGTATAATTTCCTGTAGAGATCCATGTATCTGGATCATTAAAGCCTACACTAAGCCCTGGAACGGACTTAGTAATGCTTTTACGGAATTTGCTCACGTCAAATGGTTTTGCCATCTGCAATCTCCTATATTATAAACTATTCACTTTTGCGTGAACGAATTGCTGCAAGAATATCTTGTGCGCTTGGCTGATCGTCGCCACCTGCTGTTGCCATAGCTGGCTCTGGTTGAGCTTCTGGCGTTGGTGCTGGCGCTGGATCAGCTACAATAGACGGTGCCTCTGCAGGTGCCGCTTCAACAACTGGTGCTGGCGCAGTATTTGTTACAGGAGTGCTAGTTGCTGTTCCTGTTGGTGCATCAACACCATATGGACGATAATATGCGCCAAAACGCTCTACATCATACATTTGTCCATCTACACTTGCTTCAAACATTTCAAAGATAGCATTTAATTCTTCTGTTCCTGGTTTCTTAGGAAGGAAGTCATTTAGAGTAAACAAACCATTTGATGCAATTGCATCACGTTCTGCTTGATCTAAACTACGTTCTCTACGTGCCCAATTAGAAGTTGAATAATCAGCATATTGACCTTTTGTAGACTTTTTAATAATAAAGTCAGTGCCTGCTTCATAATCAGTTGGGATCTCTTGAAACTCAGGATCCATAAGTGCGCTCGAAATAATTTTATAAATTTGTGGAGAGATTACAAAGCGCCTAATAGGATTCTCAGGAACAGTATCTTCCTGATGTTCGCTTTGTGTTACAAAGCCTTGGAATACGTATGAACGTTTTTTCCAATACTTACGACCCATATCTTCCATAGCTGGATCTTTAAACCAAGGACGAATCTCTGCATGCACAGGACATTGTTCGCCCCACATTTCAACACAAGGAACTTGTACAGTTACTTGTTTATTTTCGTCTTGACCTTTTACACCAGGAAAGCTCAAACGGATCATTTGACGTTCTTTCCAAAAGAACGTGTTAGTGTCGTCTGCGTCTGGTAGGAATCTTAGTGTTGCACTTGTACCTTCTGGAATATTCCAGTGTGCAAAAATAGCGTTATCACCGCCACTTGATTGAGTGCGTTGAGCACCCTGTTCTTGTTGTGCTAGTTTAGCACGAATTTCAGCCAAAGTTGCCATAATGTTTTCTCCTATATTAGCCTTTAATAGTCTTGTTTGCAATCTATTGATCGCTTTTGCCTTTATTTGCCATTACATTGTATATTTTATTTGCTCAAATGTCAAGCAAGTATTTGAAAAATTTAAGAAATTTTTCTACGTAGAGTCATTGTTGCTGTTTCAACAATGTTTTCTCCAACATCTTCTTTCTTTGCAGTTTTACCTGCATTGTTAACTAAGTAATTGACCATTTTTATCACAGCTGATAGCTGATCTTTTGGTAAATCATGTACTACACCCGATATGTGTGCTAGTAAATTAAATGCTTCATCATTTTTAGTTGACTTTGCTAAGAAAGATAGCAGTGAACTAAGTTTTGCCATTACACCAGAAGATCCACTGTACTTAGTAGGATCTTCGTTGTTTGGATGCTCTGGGTCGTTTATATCAATATTCATGTTAAAGTCAGCTTTGTCTTTAATCATATTATAAAGTGCAATAACTTTTTCTTTGTTCATGTCTGCCATGCTATCTCTCTCTTTTACAATACGTGCAACTGTAGATAAAACTGCGTCCATATTGGCAGTTTCAAATGTATTATATAGGAATTTTCCTGATACGTCAACCTGATTATCATCTTCTACAATTGCAGAAACCTCAAATTCGTTATAACCTCTAGAAGTTTGCAGACTTCGTATATTATTCTTCATTTCTTGTAGTTTGCTACGAACTGCTTCTACAACATTTTCGTTGCCTTCGTTAACCAGTTTATTAGTTCTTACATGTCTTAAGAACTGATTGCATTCTACAATTTGTTTACATGTATCTAGGATTGATTCACCAATTGCATCATATGGTGTTCCACCCATGCTTACATGTTTTGCCATAGCCTTAGCACCTTGTAGGTATCTGTGTGGAAACGCAAAACGCTCACCTGCTGCATTTTCAATGAACAGTGATTTAATATTGCGTGAACGTGCTCCACGTATTTCTTCATTCACCCCCTTAGAGTGTTTAATTACTATCCTTGCCTCTGGCAGATTTATGTAACTGGTTTTAATTGAACCATGTGCTTTACTATAGGCTTCTGCCACAACGTCTTGTGCGAAATCTTTTGGAGCAATTGTTTTGCTAAATTTTCTAATATTATATTCTGACATGTGATTATGTGCAACTTGTTTAATTTGCTCTAGCATTTTTTTATGTGCATTGTATACAAAATCTGTACCAACTTGAACAACAACTTCTGCGCTATCGTCTTCGTTCATACGAATTGTTAACAGCATATCATCTTCATAAGCATAAAGACGAGCAGCTGAATCTTCATCCAATGTTTTCTGTCCATTTGTGTCAAATAGACGTAATTTTAAATTAGCGCCTTTTAATATATTAAAAAGTTCTTCTGCTAGAGTCATAGCGTTGCTCCTTTATACTATTTATCATTTAGAGTAAACTAAACGGCATTGGTTCCATACCGTCATCGTCTTCAAAATCGTCCTGTAGGTAATCAAATGCAGCTTCTTCGTAACGACTTACTTCCATACACATACGTATTACTAATACTAAAGACATTACCAAGTCATCGTGTTCTCCATCTTTTGCAGCATAGCTATTTCCTCTACTAATAAATGTTTTTAATTCACGTAGTAAGTTTTTACTTGCAATTTCTAATTTTTCTGTTTCTACCCAATGCTTGAGCTTTGAACATGCGGTAATTTTTGATTTGTGTGTTGTAGTAAATCCTCGTCTATAACGTCTTGCATTTCCATGTGACTTACTTTCTGATAAGAATGTACCAGGAATAGTCTCTTCGCCTTGTTCTTCTATAACAACAAGTGCAGCTTCACCTAGTGTATTATTTTCAACACTATAATAAATTTCACATTGTCCACTTGTTTCAGTTTCTATATATTGTGCTATTTCACGTAATACTTTAATCTGTCCTTGTACAGTAGTTCTATTGTGCATCCATTCTGCAACTTGTTTCATACCGGGCATTTGATATACCTGTATTGCACTATTGTCTCCGCCTGTACCTAAACTTGGATCAAGTGCAATAGTATAAACATGATTTTTTGCAATAGGACGATACCAACGTACTTGTCCTAATGTTGCATACGGATCACGTGCTTCCATATTGCTTAGTTTAATACTGTCTATAAGTGTTTCATCAAAAGCAATAAATTCACAATTGTGTTCACGTCTAAATCTTTCTTCGCCTATTTTACCTTCTTCAACAGTAGCCCAATCTTGATCTCTTTCTGGATGTTTGTCCCATTTAACAAGTATGTTAGCAAACCCATTGCGACCTTCGGTACGTTCATTACCATATTCGTCAATTTTCTTTTCAGCTTCCATCCAAATTTGTGCAAATTGATCATCATCCATGTTGGGAGTTGATGTAATTATACATTTACCACCTGTTGCAAGTGTTGGCGAAAGCGAAGTCCAAAATTCTTTTGCAATATTAGGACGCACAAATGCAAACTCGTCTAAGTATGCTAACGAAATACTCAAACCACGTCCGGTATTTTCTGTTGTTGATTGTGCAACTATACGAGATCCATTATCAAACTCTAAACTACCTTTGTTGTATGCTGTAACTCCTGCACGAATAAAATCAGGAAGTGTTTCATATGCAAATCTTATACGTTGCATGATCTCGCTAGCACCAGAATATTTGTGTGCTGCAATGAGAATAGTTTGATCTGGATTAAACATTGCATACCATAATAAGTATCCTGCTGCACATGTTGATTTACCCATTTGTCTAGCAAGCATTGCAATACTATATCTATTATTATGATAACAATCTACTAGATCATCCTGAAAATCATACAAATCAAACTTCATACGTCCTTTTGTTGGATGTTGAATATAGCAATGTTCCCTCATAAAATATTTTGGATCATTAGCACACTTTGCAAGTTCAACCAACTGTTGTTCTGTATACTTTTCTGTTTTGTATGGTGTTTTGGTTAATTTATCATTTACTGCCATAACACTATTTATAATAGAAAACGGCGCAGTTAATTATAACTACACCGTTCTGCTGGGGGGATTCTATTTTTTACTCATATCTAGATGAGTCTTTTTTCCTGGTTGTCTTTTACGTTTTTTCTCGCCAACAACTTTTTTAGCATTAGGACCAAATTTTGCATTTGGCTTTACTGCACTATCGTTGGCAAGATTTTCAATTATTTCATTAGCCTTCATCTTTGCTTGCCTTGTAAGCAGCTTTTAAATCTTCTACTTTATGCTCTTTGAGACCAACTTTCATATCTTCGGCATCTAAATAACGCTTTAGACTTAGATTAACACCTTGTGCAAAATCATATGCATCACCATGCGCTGTTGGCTCTTGTTCGCCTACTAATTCTGGTGATGGTGTGTTTGCCCATTCATTAATTTTTTGTTCAATAAATTCTTCACTTAAACCTGAATTTTTAAGTAAATTTTGAAGATTAATTAACTGTGTTGTACCCATTGTTGGAGCTTCATTAACTTCTGTGTTGACATCATCGTCTAGTTTGTGTGCAGTATCTTTTTTCATTGTAGTTTTATGTGTTTTACCACCAAATTCAAATGTATCTTTTCCTGCACGAGATGCTGCCGCTGCTGCCTGATTAAAAGCATTTTCATCAATGTCTGCTTCATCAATTTCTGCTTCGTTCATGCCCATGTCGTGATGTCTTTTAAAGTCATCACAAAAATCTTCAAGTTGGTCGCCGCTTAGGTAGCGTACTAGTTCATCAATAAGAGATTTGTGTGCGCCTTCTGCTTCGCCGCCTGCAAATGCATCTTGCATATCATAAAAACATTCAGCTGCATCGCCTACTGCTTCTACTGTAGTCTCTTCTTCGGTTTCTTCAACTTCTTCTGCAAATTTGTATTCAAGGTAATGATCAACCATTTCAGGATCATAACCTAATTGTTCTGCAGCTTCATCTTGTGCTTCTTCAGGTTCCATACCTTGATCATGCAACTTCATTTTTAATGCAGAGATTTCTGGCCATGCTGCATCAATATCTGCTAAATCAGCCATTCTGCCTTCTTTTACGTTGTGATGGTCTTCACCGCATGTATTACATGGTGATTCTCCGCAATCACAATCGCAGTCACTTTCTTCTATTGTTGTTTCATTTGTTGCACCCTGAGCTACGTTATCTGTAGCTAGTCCAGCTAGTGCTACTAATCTATCTAAATCACTCACTGTCTTTCTCCTTTTGTTTACGCAGCTTTAATAATTCTTGCACAAAACTTGTGTTAAACTTATCGCCATAATAATCTTCACTATCTACTTTTTCTGCATCTTTGTATTCGCCATCGGCTAAAACACTTTCAACATCTTTTTGCTCTACATTTTCATCTGGATCTACTTCATGATCGCCTTTTACTTTAAAAACTGAGTCACTTAGTCCTAGCATATTGCCTATTTCAATTTTTATTTGATGACTACTCACAGGTAGTGCAGTTTCAAATTCGTATGTAAAAACTTCATAGCCTCTATGGCTTGGAAAATCACGTGGTGTGCTTTGCAGCATTGTTTTCTTCTCAGCACCGAGTCCTTTTGAGTCGTATTTCATTAGGTGCTTTTCTATTCTATCAGCATCATCATCGCTAAGTTGAGTCACTGATTTGATTTTAAATTTCCACGTTTGTTTTGATTCTTGTAGATATTGTAGATATGATTTCATAGCATAGTTCTCCTATAATACTATTTATCGTTTTCTTTTATATTTTGCATAATTTCAGCAAGCATAGCAGTTCTATCGCCTATAAACTTGCCTTCAACTGATTCTGGATCTTCTATTCCAATTTCTTTGTTGCGAGCAGCAACATATGCATCAATTTTTTCACTTTCTTTTTCAAGTTTATGTTGACGCTGTTGTAGCTCAAGCATTTTCATTTTTTTATCTAATTTTGCAGTCTTTGCTTGTAATGCTGCTGTAATCATTTTAGCCGCACTATCAAAAATAGGTGCTGCATGTCTATCTTCTACGTTTTTTCCTAAATCAACTAGATCATCAAATGTATCCATTGCCTTTTGTGCATACTGATCCATTTCTCTGTCTAATTCTTGCAAACCTTCTACTGTAGGTAATGCAGCATCAACACGATCTAGCATACCCATATCACCTTGATATTCTACAATATTTGCTTGAATTTCTTCAGCAGTTGGCTCTACTTCCTGTTCTTCATCTTTTGGAAGCATATCTTCAATTGCTGGTAAATCTAATTCTTCTTCTAGTTTTTTTGTCATTTTCTTTTACCTGGTCTATTAGTTTTAGGGTAAAATTTACCCTTTCTTTTTTCCATATGTTTTTGTTTTTTCTGTTGTCTACGTTCTTCTGTATTTAACTTAGATGTTTCTAAACTAATTCTAAGCTCTTCTTCAATGGCAGGCCATACTTCGTGAAAGTATTTTTTTGTCATTTCTTTTTGCCTTTTTTGGGCCTATTAAAGATTTGATTTTCTGTTATTACTCTAAATCGTAGTCCATTGCTTTTTGCCCATACATTTGCAGCTTCCCACTTGGCTTGATTTACAATTGCTGCTGCTTTTTGTGCCTGTGTTCTCGCTTCACCTAATGTTTGACTTGCTGGTTTAATTTCTACAATTTCTGCATGATTTCTACCTTTTCTATCTTTGTATACTATTAACAAATCAGGAACATATGTGCTTTGCTTACCTGTTAAAGGATTACGATATGGCACTCTATGTGTTTCTGACCCCCAACCTAATATAGCAGGATGATTATCACACATACGAAATACAGCAAGCTCCCATCCACTTCTATAATGCGGAACACGCTTACCTAAATACTTATCTGGATTTATTGGAGCATATTTGCCACTTTGATACTTTGGCATTTGTTATTCGCCTTTGGTGTCAAATACGTTTTCATCTGTAACTGGAGCATCTATACCAACTAATGCTCCTTGTTCTTGTCCATTGGTTACATCAGTACCTGCTAATCTGTCGTCTTGAGTAATAAAACCTCTTTCAGGAGTAAAACCTCTATTACCTGGATCATATATCTGCTCTGTTAAAATAGGATTATTGTTTGATTTAATATCATATCCCTCGTATATAAATGTAATTCTATATTGAACTAGCCCGCTTTCACTATAATCAAGTGTATCAGCATCAATATTAGTAATCATTGGATTATATACTTTTATGATATTTGTGTCTTCATTACTGTTTACTCTAATAATAGATAGTTCAGTAATATAATTTTTATCTTGTTGTAATTTAGTACCAGCAAGTGCATTATTAAATTCAACAAAACTACTACCGTAATTCATTGATCCAGCATAATAATATTCAGAGTATTGTTTTAAAAACATTTCAAATTCGCCATCTCTGGTATCGTAAGCGAGCATAGTAATAGGAGCATAATCAATACCCGTTTGTATTACTCTTTTCTTATTATACTGGTTCAGTGTTTGTGCTTTTTTATTATAGCCAGGCATACTGATACTAGCAATACGCTCAAAATCAGTAGTAACTAGTCCACCTAAAGCTGATGGATTTCGATGAGTCATATTTACTGTAAAGTTAAATTTAGATCTTGGAACTAGTGTCACTGATCCAACTGTCAGATTCTGACCGTATACTTCGTGTGCTTTACTACCTAAACCCATTGGCTATATCCTATTAACCTTGAGCGAATTCACCGTCTGCGCTACGTGTTTCTTTACTTAACACATCAGTTGAATCGATAATATGTTCTGCATGATCGTAACGTAAAGTAAGTGTTACCTGAACCATATCAGATGTAGCATAATTTAAATCACCATATTGAACGTTTTGAATAAAACAACCCATTAGTTTCCAATTATCAAATTGTGCTGGTGCAGAGTTTTGACCGTTGTTACCATCTAGTGTTTGAATTTCAACACCAAACTTATAACCTTCGCCTGCAATTGCCGAAGCTTGGTCACTGTGGTCTACTTGCTTGTTAAGTTGTTCACCTAGTGCTTTAATTACATTTGATGTCATATCATCACGGAAAACAACTGTTACTGGTTCCCATGTATGCTTACCAGCAAGGTAAGTTTTTGAGTTGTATGAATCTACTATCACTTCTTCGTGTGACATATTTGGACGAGATACACTAATTACATTTTGTGTAAGCTCTTTTTTAGCATTTCCTGCTTTACCAATACCATTAAATATCACACGAAAGCGATACTGTAGTTTTGGCATTAATGTTGTGCCATCGTTTCCATTAACCGGCACACCAAAGTTTGAAATAACTGGCATTTTATATCTCCTATAAACAATCTAGTTTGTTATACTATGTATTTATCAAAGTTTGGCCAAAAAAAAGAGACCGCTTAAAAACCACGGTCTCTTTTGTATTTTTTAACTATTTTTAGCCAAGTTCTCCAGTATTTACAATACGAATTGGAATGTAGATAAATTCTGCTGATTTTGTAGGCTCAATAGCTACATCAATGTAGAATTCATTAGCATCTATTCTTGCTGGAGTGTTGTTTGTTTCGTCACATACTACTGCAAAGTCATATAAACCACGCTGTTGCATAATGTTTCCTAAGAAACCATCAAAAACCTGTTTTGCATTTGTTCTTGTTAGTTCGTCATTTACTTCAAATAAGAATGGACGAGCAATTACTGCAAAACGTTCTCTTAGGTATGCTGTTAAACGAGCAACATTGACGCGGTCCAGTGCGCTTGCGCCCGAATGTAAAGTCTTCTGACCAAAAATAACAATACCATCTGATGGGAAGTTAGCAATTGGGTTTAATTTTGCTTCATACATTGCATCACGAGCACCTTGTGTTAATGATACTGGTGTAAATTCACCTTCACTGTTAATGTAACCAACACCTGCTGCGTTTTGAACAACACCACGTGTTAAACCTGCTGGAGCAAACCACTGAAAGCTGATGTTATCTGAAAATGCAAATGTAAACAATGCCGAGTGAGATGCTGGTGCAACTACACTATCACCTGTTACAGGGTTTGTTGCAAGAACATGAGGATAATATGTTGCTGCATATGTATTATTTGTAAGTAACCCGGTTTCTCCATTTTCTGCTGCACCGTTACCTTTAATCCATGCTACTGCTTCTGTTGGATTTAAGCGGAATGGTGCGTCAACAATAACAAAACCTGTTTCGTCACGGTCGCTGTTTAATGCGACCATTTCATCCATCATTTCTGGATAACCTGGAGCTGCAAGTAAACGCATTGCAATTGTATCTTCACGTAGTTCAGAACCTGATGCACTTGCTTGCATCGCTGCTACTACAACTTTACGCTGTGCAAGTCTACCAAACGAGCCTGAGCCGTCAGCTTGATTACCTGCGTGGTTACGCCATTTCCAAGTTGTGCTAGCGTCTGCATCGTACATTCTTACAGTGTTTGCTGAACGACACATATTAACTGCACTTGTTCCCACTGGGTATAGTAATGGGTTTGGAGCGCCTGCTAATAGAGTAGCTTCAAAAGTGCCTGCTGATGTATCATTTGCTGTAATGTCGCCAAATACAATACCATTTGATGTTGATTGATCTGTGTTATCTTTACGAACCCATGCCGAGCCGTTATGACGATACATTGCTGGATATCCATCTGCATCTGTATCAATCCAATAATCACCATCTGCTAATGCTGCACCACCTGAATCGCTTGTTGGTGCTTGTGTACTATATTGAATATCAGTCATACGTTTCCATTTTTGGACACCGCTATCTAATGCAACTTCGTAAATTGCTAGATCGTTTACATCTGGATCAAACCAAATTGTGCCATCTACTGGATTACCTGTTGGCTCTGCTATTTGTACTGTAATTACATAGCCGCCTGTTGCTACTGAGCTATCAGTTGCAATATCGTCCCACTGTGATTGAACACTGTCATAACGTTTGATTTCAAAACTACCGTCACCTAAATCCATCCATAGTTCGCCTTCTGCAAAACTACGTGCAGTGGCTGCTGTGCCGTCTGCAAATGTATCTGATGTAGTGCCTGCTGGTGTAGTTGCTTGTGCATATACTACACTTTGTTTTACAAATGCACCCGCTGTTGTTGTAAACAAGCCTATGTCAAGTTCTGTACCTGCACCTGGGCGTGTTGTTTTTATCCATACGTCACCTGCTGAAGGTGATGATGGAACTGAATAATGTGGCGCTAGTGTAGCTGTACCTGTTCCCCAACCTGAGTCGAGATTTTCCCATGCACCGCCTTCGCCGATATAGTATTCTACTTTTGTAGATGTAGTTGAATTTATAATAAGCACCAGGTATGAACCGTTAACTGCTGCTACTGTTGGTGCACCGCTAGCTACGATTTCAACAGTTGGTGTTTTTGCTGTCCAGCCGCTTGCGCTGTATTCAAAAATACCCCAGTCACTTGCTGAAGGGTTCAACCAATATGTGTTATTAGCTGGATTGCCCACTGGCGCTGTTGCCTGTGGACGTAAAGATGTTAAGTCAGTGTTTGCACGAACAATATATGCCGCCGCACTTTGACCTAAGAATGAGTAAGCTGCTAGCAGACCATATTCGTTAGTTTCATCACCTTGCATTACTGAGCCCGCTACTTTGCGGAAATCACAATTACCAAAGTATTGTGTTAGCTCTCTTTGTGATGTAACTAGAATTGGTTTGCCGGCTTCCGCTGACTTGGTATATTTTGCAATACCGTCAACTTCCGTACCAGTAGGATCCACCTTGTCTGCACCTGTAGCAATGAATAACATTGGTACAGTGCCTGCACCAGCTGGACCGTAAACTGATTCGTCTGAGATAGTAACCTGGACTCCAGGTGAAACAAGATTTGCCATAATAATAGCTCCTTTACTAGTTAGAATCATTTTCTAACTGTATTTATTCGCTATTGGGTAAAAAGGGGTGGTTACAGAATTATAGAGTCTATATTTATCAAATCAGACAAAAACTTCAAGAGTTCTTGATTGCAAATCTTCTAATGTTCCAGTGTTGTTTATTTTATAATCAAAATTCCAACCTGCCCAACTCCATTCACTTGGGTGTACTTCGGGGAATACAATATTCATTGAATTATTTGAACTAGGTGTTCCTGCTTTGTTTACACCACAAGCGGTAGCCCACCAATCAGGTTTATCTAATCTCCACACTACCGCAGTAGTTCCTCCTAATTTTTTTATTACACCAAGTTCATTAAAAAATCTACAATCACTAATTACAACATTTCTATTTGTCATTTCTATTTGACGCTCGCATGCCGCTACCCATATATCAGGATGAAAGTGTGTTCTTAAAACATCTGTGCCTATATATTGTAAAGCATACCTAGGAGTAAAATTTTCAATGCCTAATCTATCAGCCCACCATTCGTCTACTGTTTCTCTCCATACACGAGATTCTGTTGTATTGCCTTCTAGTAATATTCTATCCCAACTAAAAATATTAGCACAGGCATCTTTTAATACACCAGCAAAACTAATACGCTGATATCCTTGTTCAATTAAAAAACCTGCTGCTGTATCTTTACCGTGTCCTATTAACCCACAAATACCTACAACTTTTTTCATAAAATCCTCAAAACAATATTAAATAAAATTATTGTAACTAAGATACCAAGTCCCATACTTGGCCAAAAACCTAGTTTACCAATTCCTAATCCAAATATAACAAAAAAAACTAAACTTGTCAAGACAAAGTATATCGTTTGAAAACTAAATTGTGCAAATGTGTTCGAATCAACACCGTTGTAATACATAAATGCCATACTCAGTAATGCTGTAAAAGGAATTCCCATAACTACTGCTGCAATGGTTGCATTTTTTAAAGATAGTGAACTTACTGTCGCAACAATAAGTCCGCTTATTAAAGCCTTAAATAAAAATTCCATTAGCCTATTATGAAACCTAAGCCTGCTGACCCATCATTGTATACTGTAAGTTCAGTTTCTAGCTTGTCAATTTCCTGTAATGCATCAGTACGTAACTGATCTGCGTTCATTGTAGTTCCGCCTTGCGGACCTGCAATTTGTGTAAACTTACCACGTGCTTCAGCAAGCATTAATCTAGCATGAGCAAATGAATAATCTTTAATCCATGGTGCCGCATAATGATCAGTTAATAAGTCTTCGTCAATTCTATTCATGTATACATGTAACACCGCTGTATCTGGTGCTTTTATTTTACGATGAAGTATTAGACGACTTTCTTGTGGACGCCAAGTAAACATAATTTCAGCACCAAATAGTTTACCCATTGTTTCTCTGTTTTGTTGTAGAAAGTCAAAAGTAGCAAGTCCACCATTTCTACTAGATCCGAGAAGATATGTATTCATATATGCAGCTTGAAACGGTTCAATATTATTACCCGTCCCACTACTAATACCTGTTGTTCTGCGATAAATGTCTTTTACTTCTATAATTTCTTTTGGAAGTGTATATTCACTTTGTTCCTTTTGCATTTCGAGAATTATAAAACTCTCTTCTACTGCATTTTCTGCACGTTGACGATATTTTGCAAGTGCTTTATCAGTAGCAAGTTCGTAGTGCTCGGGATCAAGTTCTACATCAACCATACCTCCGCCTAAACGAAGTTCTATTTCTTTTGATAATTTATTTCTTGCCGTCATTACAATGTATCTCCTACATTGTATTTATCGACTTTTACTTGTTAAACGCCGCAATCAAAATTGTTTCACTATTCATACGTCCATTGAGCTTTGTTTCTGTAGTTTTTATACTATCAAACAGTTTTTCTGTTTTTGCACGAGTTGTTTTCTTTACCTGTGGCAAGAATTCACTAGGTTTACGTATAGTTCTTTGTAAACTTTTCTTTTCATCATAACCAATAATAGTTGTACCTTTTACACTTAGTCCTGTACCATCTCGCTGTAGTCCTTTAGGATCAATATTACTTGCATAGTATAATCCAAGTTTACGATTCTTTGTATTAAAAACTACAAGTATATTTGCACCAACAATATCTGTTGCTGGAATACTTGCAACTCCATATGTGCTATCACTTGCTTTAAATTTAAGTTTCTTTACAACATCATTTGCAGTTCTAACTTTTGCTTTTCGAGGCTTCCTTGTTGCTTTACTTTCTGCAATAATAATATCACAAGCATCTATAACTTTACGATAAACTTCTAACCATGCTTTTTTTTGTTTTGCATCTAAATGCGAATAACCTTCTTCGAGTTGTTCACGCATATCATCCATATCACGCTTACCAACTTTTGTATTAAGTTCTACTGCTTCTTCTAGTTCACCTTCGTAAAATTTACGAATTTGTCTCGCATGACCCATTTTACATCCTACACCACGTAAAATTTTTACAGGCTCAAAATCTTTTACTACACTAGGATCTGTATTACGGACAAAATCATCAAGGAATTCTTCAATACCTTCAGTCATAGCACAACTAGCCTCAAACATGAGTTCTTGAATGCTAGGCTTGTAAGGTTTTTTAGACTTTTCAGCATCTGCTTTTGCTTTTGCTTCTTCTACATACGGTTTACCGCCTTCGATTGCAGCTTCAATTTTTTGCTTAATCCATGGAATAGAAGGTTGGATTTCTCCACTTGTACCTGGACAAGATTTCCAATGCTCATTATGTGGCTCATAATAATCAGGCATACCACAATCAAGCATACGACATACATATCCTACTGGCTGTGATATATTGTAACTCTTATCTGCTTTAGCACAACGTACATCTTCTCTAGTATAGCCGTTATTGATCATCCATTTATATGTAAACTCGTTTAGATCACTTGCTTTATAATTTCTATAATAATAATCGCTAGCGGCTTGTTTAGCACGATGGAACTCTAAACCAGTCCATGTTTCATATCCAGCCCACGATGGATCTTGTAATGCACCTTTACGTATTTTTTTAAGTGCTTTTGCTTTTACAGGTTTACGTGCCATTTCTATCTCCTATTAATCTATCCATTCAAACGCATCTTCTACGCTAATATTAAGAGCATTACATACTTCTTCAATTTTGTCAAGTGTTTCATTTTCATCGCCAGGCCATTGACCAGCCATCTGTGCTTGATAAGTTTGAAGAAGTTGTTTTATATATTCCATTATTTACTCCGTATTAGTTATCATAAGTATCTTTCATACATTCATAGTTCCATAAATTACGAGATATGGGTTCAATTCCAAATCTTATACAGTCTTTTAAATAATCACTGTATTTGGAATATGAAGTTATTTTTTTCATTATACAGTTTGTAGTTCCATTACTTCCTTGAAACCATAATCTGCAACAACCCAGACAATATTGTTTCCATCAATGACAATATCACCTACACTAATACTTGCCATACGATCAAGGCGTTCAATGTTTTCTTCAGGACCAATGTTACCGATTTCAAAAACATGCTCTAAATCGCTTGCAGTAATGTTTGCAACATGTGTATAAAATCCGCTATTAAATGCATCTTTTGCAAGAGCTTCTACAGTTGATTTTACAAGTATAGGAAAAGACATATCACGTCTTGCTTTAATTTTTGGAACAGCATCATAATCTTCACTTGAATTAAAAAGATCAATTTCAGCGTCTGTAGCACGAATTTGTAATATCTGATATTTCATTGTTTGTTCCTTTTTCAACTTATATAACTACTATATAGTAAGATATCTTACTTGTCAACCTTTTTTTTAATTATTTTCTAATTCTTCTTCTTGTAAATCTTGTATGCTTTAGTAATACTGTTATTTTCATCAAAGCCATTATCCATAGCATCGACCAACCAATTAAACGACTTACCATAAAAATCTTCTGCTCTTTTTGTTAGAACATTAATTGCAGTATTTAATTGCATAATTCTTCCTCCTGTTCTTTTAATGCATTCCAAAGATCTTC
>Ga0181398_1000218_pt1 | contig 17677 bp, 21 predicted proteins | sample 21SPOviralmetaG_FD_130127 | JGI IMG/M metagenome (GOLD analysis project Ga0181398, IMG submission 130127) | Marine viral communities from the oligotrophic San Pedro Time Series (SPOT) site, San Pedro Channel, CA, USA - 21 SPOT_SRF_2011-04-29 | ecosystem: Environmental > Aquatic > Marine > Strait...
TCTCATACGCATTAATGCGTGTGGATTACTTGCTGTAGCATCTCCATTAAGATATGTATAATACTGATGGAATACAGGAACTACTTCTGATGCATGATCTATACTTGGATCTGTAATAATTTGTTCTGTAAATGCATTTTGGAAACCAGAAGAAATACCATCTCCGCCTGTTCCTGTGCCGTCATATGCATAATGGTTTCGTGCAAATATTCTGTCTGATTTAGGTGTTACAGTAGGACTAGCCTCTGATCCACCTGCTCTAAATGTTCTGATATCTATACCTGCACTACTAGTTCCATTATATTCAGTCATGAATATCTGTGTCTCGTTACTGGTTCCTCTAATATGTAATGCGGCTTTAGGTGTTGTTGTACCTAAACCTAAATTGTTTGTGGCACTATCAAATGTTAATCCACTTAGTCCACTTACATCTGTATCTGCGTTAACCTGTAAGTTACCAGTTGTTTTTATTAGACTGTCACTTGTTATATCGGCAGTCATAGCCAAACCACTGCTTTGTATAAATGATTGTGCCTGAGCGTTAGTTAAACCAGACGCACTTAAATCTGGTGGTGTATATGTAAACACACCTGTACCACTGTTATATGCTAATGCTCCTGTACCACTAGCACTTGCTTGTGTTACACTTACCGCACCTCTGCTTCTGGCATCTGTAAAGTATTGATTAGTGCCTTCTGCAACATTTGTTGTTATAATACCTGTTGTTGCCCTAGCGTTACCTAAAATAAAGTTACCGCTTACATTTCCTGTGGCTGTAATATTTGCTAGACTTAATATAGTGCCGTCTTTAGATATTGTTACACTTGGTTGGATGGCGCTATTGTAATCTCCTAATTGCCCCTCTCTGTTAAACATTATTGTTCCATCAGAACTTAAAGTCATTAAGGATAATTCCTTGCTACTGGCATTAGAATCATACAGCGAAGCGTTAGCAAATGCAACGAATTCGTGTGTTAGTGGAACATTATTTGCACTCACAGTCCCATCAACGAACACATTATACATAGCCTGAGGTTTTCTATCTAATATTGCATTAGTGCCATCGAATCCAAAATATTTTTGTTGTGCAACTACTGTTTTATCAACTGATGCTGTTGGACTGGCCGGAGACCCACCTGTTCTTATGTAATTTTGCGATACTGCACGGCCTCGTAAGGTGCTGTTACTATGCGTAGAAGATTGTAAAATTACTGACTGATTCATGGATATCTGATCTAAATTAGCCGTATACCCTAAGCCGTATTTGTCTATATAAATTTTATGTCCATCATTATGTTCTATAACTACATTTCCTCCAGCGGTAGAACCACCGTTAGAAATATTTGCTAAATTTAATGTTCCGCCTGATAGTAATGATGTAACATTGGCATCATTATAGTTACCACTACCGCCACCAGCCACGTTTGCTGGTGCAAATGTAAATACACCTGTAGTATTATCATATGTTAGTGAACCATCTCCACTAGGTGTTATTGTTGTTACACTTACTGCGCCTCTGCTTCTGCTATTTGTATAATATTGATTTGTGCTACCTTCTGTTAAAGCATCTGTATCTACGGTTGCTCCGCTGGTGCTAAAGTATTTGTTTGTTGTGCCCTGTGTTAAATCATCTGTTGTAGAGCCTGATAGATCAAACACAATACCACTTAACTGGCTACCATTACCTAAAATATAATTACCAGAGATATTACCATTTGCTGTTACAGTTGTGGCAGAAATTTGACTTACATTAACATCACTTGCTGATATATTACCATATGATCCCACCATTTTAAGGTTCATATCTTTTATAACAAAATCACATCCTTTTAATCCGTCACTACCAGAATTATTTCCTATAGCTCTGTGTACCACAGCAGGATATGTTACTCCGTCTGCTGTGCCAGTTATATTAGATGCTTGTATTAGATATCCATAAGTAGCATTTGCTGAAGTGAAATTACTACTTGCAAGTACAGGATTTTCGCCTGTATTATCTCCGTCTCTGATTACTATGCCATTTTCGTTATCAGTAGGAATATCTATTCCAGTACCTGCTCTCATGCCACCTGTTGTTCTTATATAGCCTGGGTGTACACCGTTATCTACTACGAGATTGCTATCTATGGTATTTACTGACAAATTTCTTGCACCAGAAATGTTACCAAAATTACCTGCTGAGCCGGTAAATTTAAGTCCAAAATCTTGGAAAATCATGTCTTTTCCTATTAAAGCACCACCGGCTACATGAGGAACACCATCTCCATAGGTTACACTTGGACCTTGTATTTCGTATGTATAAGTGTTATTTGCAGAACTACCAAAAATTCCTGGTGTCCAGTCTCCATCCCTTAATCTAAATGCCGCTGTAGTATCAAAAACATTTTGTATTTCAATGCCTGGCGTAGTATTTGCTCTAGCAATTACACCTGGATCTGCAGAAATAATACCTGTGATAATATTACCGGTTACATCTAGATTGGCTCCAATGTCTACATTGTCTCTTACTGTTAAATTGGCTATAGATAAATTAGAATTAACATTTAACGTGTTAAATGTTGTATTACCTACTGAAATGTTAGATACAGTACTAGATACATTTACTGTAGCACTAGATTCAGTTACTGTTATTGTATTATCAGTAGAATTTACATTTACCTGTAAGGGTGTTTCTGCGACTGTAACATTGGACTCTGTTACGGCAACTGTTATATTAGCCATATCAGTCTCCTTATGTTAATGCTACAAAATTGCTTTCTAGTGCTGGATCGGCTGGTACTTTGCCTACTGTGGGGTCAAATCGTTCTAAAATAGCAAATCTGTGCCTTTCCTTTTGCGGTGGTGTATCTGTAGACTCCCACTGAAAGGATAAAACAGTACACACAACATTTGCTCTAGCATTTGGTAATACATTTCCTGTATACCTGTTTGCCGGTATAGTTAGTGTTACTAAGCCTGATGCGGCTCCAGTGCTATTTATATAGGTACTTGCGTTTACATTAGCCGTATTTGTAAAATATCCACTTACGTTTGTATTTTGAAACGTAGGTTCGCCTGATGCTGTATTATAAGTGACGTCTGATAATAAAATAGATTGATAATCTGCAGAGAATGTATAACCTGAAACATCAGCATTGTTAAAGTTGTAAGTATAAGCTCTTTGATCACCGGGGAACATTTCTACGACCTTGACTGACGATGCGCCGCCCAGATACTGACTGAAGGATAGAAGCCGGCCGCTCATGATATTCTCCAGAAGTTATAAGTTGTTGATTTATTGTGGTATTTCATAGATGTTCGCCTCCTAATGGAACTTGCTATATGCGTATTCGCATGTGCCTTATTTTGTATTACTATTTATCCTTTTCTGCAATTTTTACGCAGGAGGAGTTGGCCATACAATTTGTTTATATGCAGATGCTGAGTTAGTATCTGGTAAGTCTCTTAATGCTTGTCTGTATGTCTGCCATTCTGTTTTTTTACTGTCTGATAGTGGGCTATCTGCATTTTGTGTCCAGTCACATGCTTTTAATAAAGAATTTCTTTTTTGTCTTAATGTTGCTTCTACAGGAGGATTATATTGATTAGCCGTACTAGCCACTATACTTAAATCACTTAAATCTACTTTATAAGCATTTATATCTTTTACTCTGCCCTCAATATATGCTAAACCTGGATTTAGAGATACTGTTTTGTCAGCACTAGATACATTATTATACTGTTTTTGCATAGTAATAGTGCCATCACTTGTTTTATAAAATATATAACTTTTCATTAGAAGGAATCTCCTTTTGTAATTCTTAAGATATCATATTTGTTATTGACAAAAGATCTAGGTACAGTTGGTGCTATATCCATGCTGGAATTACCTGACAGACTAATATTTGCTTGAGCAGGTACATAAGTTAAATTAGCATTAGCACCTGCATTTGTTTGAGCATCTGCATTAGATATACTTATTTTATTTGTAGAAGTCATTGTCATAAAATTCTCTTGTGCTATAATGAATACACCTGAACCATCTACTATACCAAATTCATTTGATACAGTATCTACTACTACTGGTGCTGTGGGTATAGTGAAATCTAATCCTTCATATGTAATGTCTCCTATTACACTGAATGCAACATCATATGTAGGATTAGCCGGCGTTATAGCACCTAGAGGTGTTGTACTTGCTACAATACTGTAATCTCCTTGCTCTACTTTACTGATATCATAATTTGTTACAGGTGTTATCTGTGCATCTGGTGATCCTAGATCTGTATTTGCTGTAACCTGTGCATTTGCTACTGTGACATTATTTGCAGGTCTGTCTTCTATCTGAGTACCTGGTGCAAATGGTGCCGTTATTGTTTGATTAACGAAATTTTTAGGCAAAACAGGTATAGGTGCACTTACCGGCTCCTGTGTACTAGTTCCTGTAAGACTGCTACTACCTTTTACTTTTAACACATAATCTTGTATTTCTGGCTCATCTGCTGTATCTGTTGTACCACTACCTAAGTCTTTTATAGGTACTGTGATATCCACAATACTACCAGGATTAAATACACCTATGTCTAAAGGTGGTTTTACTGTTTGTACTGGTGTAAAATCTACAGTATCACCAGCATCTTCAGCCGTCTGATTTTTAATTGCTACTTCAAATTCATCCAAGCCAGGTAAATCTGGTACTGTTATAGGGAACTTTATACTAGGAACTGTTATTCCTGTGTGAGATATATTTGCTATGTTGGCTATATCTATATTTCCTATTATAGCACCATTACCATAATCTCTTATATCTGCTATATTACTACTGATATCATCGATAATAATAACATTACCAATATCTACATTGGCGTTACCATAGTTAATCCACCATGGTGTAAATCCACTTACATTTACAGCACTACCGCTTGTGACATTTGCATGATCATATACTGTATCAGCATACTCTAGTCCTACTATGTTAACACTTAGCATGCCTTCTGTGCTTTCTTTTTCTGTTACACGCATAACTCTAAACAATTTGTTAGTATAACCATACAGACTGCTTGTTACTTTAACTACATCGCCTGTGTCTACCTGTATTGCACTATAATCTGCATCAAATTCTATAACTGTACTAACTCTGCTTTGTCTTAAGTCAATATTTGCTAAATTATGTACTCTGGGGAAGTCATTTACTACTGGATATCTTGTGCTTAACTTGTTATCTGGTTCATTTGCATTTCTGTCACTACCAGGTGTAGATATAAACACAACATCTGTTTGGTCTTTTTTAGCAACTAATGGGAACTCTGCTTCTATTTCATTAATTGTACTATACAGCTCAGGTGAACTTATAGTTATTGCACCTGTTATATTATTGTCATTAAATTGAAATGCGGCTGTTTTTTCAGATGTTGTAGCGGCTCTGTTAGGAACTACACTGAATTTACCAACTTTAGGATTGTATGTAAAGAATGTGCTACATGCCTGGCACATAGTATCTATAGTATCTTTAACATTACCATATGTACCAAACATACCATCTATACTCCACCTGTTATGTGTTGCACCTATACCAGCACTAGTAGTAAAGGCCACCTGTGCTGTGGAATAGTCATACAAGTCATTAAAGGATGAAGTATCTAAATCATCACTGCTTATACCGGCGCCATATCTGCCATTCTGAGCAAAATCTAATAATACATTACTAGGCTCACTTAGGCTGTTTGTGATATCAAATGTTATAGCACCCAATCCCATTAAATTGTTTTCCTGATCGTAATCTATTTCAAATACAGCATATACTAAACCTGAATAGTTAGTACTGCCATTAATTGTGCTTAATAATGTTGTAGCGGCTACTTTGTTTGTTGTAGGGAATATCTGATTACTACTGCCTGTACCACCGGCATATACTCTACATCTTAACTTACCTGATACATTTGTAGTACTTGTACTGTTACTGTCTATAACACTTTGTACTATGTGTCCACTTACACCTGAGCCAAATACTAATTTAGTATCATCTCTGTATATGTCGTTTATAGTATATGTGCCTGAATCTGTTTTTTCGCTGAGTACTAACACATAAGTCATTGTGTCATTTTGATTAGATATACCAGCATCTGTAATAATGGCACCTGTAAAGTTCCTGCCATACATAACAGGCAATTTATTATCTGTTGCTGGTGGTAATTGTATTTTTACACCTGGGTCTTTTGCATTGCCCATTGCTGGTGGCTTAAATACGCCTAATACTTTGGCTGTTCCTAATGCTAGTCCACCTGCTATAATACTTGTGGCCAACGTTGCGGCAAAACCTGTTATACCTATTGCACCTACTATTGCTGTCGCTATTGCTGTAAATACTGCCATGTTTAACCTCTATAACACCAATTATAATCTATTGCTTCCCAACCTCTTTCCTGTAATTTAAGATCAGGAGTTGTTGATAGTGTTGTTAATGTAAATGAACTTATGTGTCCTTTATCTTTTGCTTCTATACCTATTGCTATATACCTGTTTAGTAATCTTGCGCCAGCACTTGTACCTCTAAATGATTCTTCTACCCACCATGCTACTTCTGTCATGCGTTTTACATGTGGTAACCATAAATCTCCCTGTATGGTTGCTAACAACATGCCTACTACTCTGCCATGCTCTTCACATACTAAAGCAATACCTGTTTTAAGTATATGATCTATAACACGATTGACATGATTATAATCATATTGTGGATTTTGTAAATCTTCAACTGGATTAAAGTTAGCGAAGTCTATCATTAACCTTTTTATATCATCATAGTCTTGTAATTTTGCGTTTCTTACTTTCATTATCTTTGTATGCTCCTGTAACGGTTACGGCCTCCGCCACCGCCTCCGCCACCACCGCCTCCGCCACCGCCGTAGCCGGTGCCTCCAGTGTATTCTCTACCGAAGTCGAATTGTACGTTGTTTAAGTCAGGTACTCTGTCAAAAGTATTATCTCCTGCAAAGAACTTTTCTCTGTCTGTGGGATTTGTACGTTGGCCAGATACTTTGTTTTCTAGTACTGTAACAATACTGGCACAACTAACACTTACTGAATTGGTTAGTTCGCCATCAATTAAATTCTCATCTTCACTGATACTAAAGTTAGTTATAACTCCTTTGTATCTCTGGTATACATTACTTACAGTTAAATCATCATTAAGGAATGCTCTGCTTATAACAACATTACCACCTTTTACGTTACTTGCTAACACTAGTTGCACATAGTCTTGATTACTGGGTATACCACTCAGTGTAATGTTTACGTCACCATTAGTGGTCTTTATATCTTCTCTTAATTGTTCTACAGCCAAAAGAGAACCTAATTCTGTATAATTATTAGAATTATGTGTTAATGTTTTGTAGGCATTGCTGATATAGTATGTGGTTGCATCGATAGTTAAGTCAATTAACATACAATGTTTTATATTTCCAGCATCAACTTCTGGTATAGTAACTGCCATTAGCCGTCCTCTTTTCTTATAATCTCTACTACTTCAAAATCACCGTCAAATGCTAATCTGTCATGAGGTACTATAGTATAATTTAATTTATTAACCATTTTAACATGCCATTCTGCATCTACACCCACGTTTATACCTTTACCGCTAACAGTATAACTGTCTTGTGGTATAAATGCTCTGTGTATAGGTACAGTAACACTACTTGCATTCCAGGCCACATCTGCTGTTACTGTATAAGGATATCTGTAATTATTATCTAACTGTATGTAATCCCCTTTCTTAAATGCATTTGCTGGTGTAGTTCCTGATACAGAACTGGTGTTTAGTACAATATTTAAGCCAGTAGCACTTGTTACTGTTACCTGATTTACTTGACTTGTATCCATTCCACCTTTATATGCTGTAATATAGTTAAGGCCACTGTTTGTGCCTCCTATATCTATTGTGCTTTCCACTGTAACATCTAAGTTATCCAGTGTTTCTACTAAATCTCTGTTACTGCTGTATGCTAAACCCTGATGCATACCTATAACAAATCTGTATGGTTCAGCACTGGCAACTTCTGCTGTGAGTACTCTGCCACTACGACTTACACTCTGACTTGCTAACTTTTTCCTTTTAATTGTTATAAAGGTTGCGTTATCTATAATTGTTTGTAGGCTCATTATCCTGGTACCCTCCTAGCACCTGCTTGACTAAGTCCAAATATAAATTCTGGATCCTGTTTTGCTAAGGCTTGTTTTACGCTTTGGGTATCCATAGCGGTTATATTGTTTATAATTGTTGTGCCACCACCGCCACCTAATTCATCGTTAGGTGTAATCATGCCACTAGTTGATGGTGTAAATACCTCCGGGCCTTGTTCGCCAATTAAGTAAGGTCTATTTTTTTGCACTGGTCCACCATTTGCTTTACCAAATAATCCACCGCTAAATCCGGTTATACTACCACCTGCACCAAATTGTACACCAAATATACTGCTGAGTATAGGTTGTATAATTGCTAATCTGATTGCCTGTGCAATTATATCTTTTACTAACGTTTTGAAGTAGTTCTTAAATGCATCTCCGGCGCCTTGTCCTTCAGTTAATGCTGTTGCTAGGTCATCTGATAACTTAGTTGTAGCACTCTCAAATGTTTTTATTGTGTTTAATACACCATCACTTAAAGCACCAAAAGAATCAGCAAATTTTTCCACTGTTAACAATGTGCTTTGTGCAACTTCTACAATAGTATCTTTACCAGCCCCTCCCAATCGTTTGTTCTTTTCTTCTATTTTTTCAGCACCTGCTTCTATAGTTGCTATAAACCCGGCGACAAAATCTTGTGCTGTTGTAACAGGCATTACTTCGCTCATATCATCTAGGCTTTCTTTAAGCATTTCAATACCGCCTGTTCTGGCTTTATTTGCGGCATTCTGTATATTCTCAAAGTACTTTTGCATAGAGTCATCGCCAGAAGCAAATGCTACTATTTTACCAAGTTGTTTTCCTAGGAATCCAACTGTTTCTACAACACCTGCTATAGCTCTAACGGCAAAATCCATTACAGTACCTATAACATTACCAAATTTATCTTGTATAAATTGTGCTAATCCTCTAAATGTATTAAACAACATTGTAAGAAAGTCTACTACAACTGCGCCTGATGTTAGTAATAATTTGAATGCATTTACTACACCTGAACCTATACTGGCACCAAATGCTTTGATTGACTCTTCATTTTGATCAAATACTTTTACCAATTCCTGCAGGAATACCTGAAATTCAGGTAACATTGCTTGTCCTACACTATCCTGGAATGTTGTAAACCTGTCTGATGTCTGGCTTAATGCACCAGTTAATGTTTGGTTTAATAATTGTGCTGAACCTTTAATAGATTCACCAAATTCACGTAATTTTTCTTGTGTTTCACCTATACTAACACTTACACCTGCTTGAAATCCTGCCGCCGCTAATACACCCTTTTCTCTGAATACATCTGCCGCTCCAGCACCAGCACTGAATGATCTCTGTAATTGTCCTGCCGCTTGTTCAAAAGGTATGCCGAAGTTAGCCGCTATATCGGCCGCTAATAGCATGTTTTCTTCTAATTCACCTATTGTGCCAGATACTGTTGTTAATGCAGGAGCCGATTTGGCTAGTTCTTCAAATTCTATAGGTAAATCTTTAGCAACATCTCGAATCATTTCCAGTGCCGCGGCACCACCTTCAGCACTACCTATAAGGTTGGTAAGAGTTACTTGCACATCCTGGAAGCCTTGTGCTGTGCTCATTGCACTACTTACACCTTTGAATGCCGCACCTACACCTACTACTGCCGCCGCCAGTGGTGCAAACCTTGCCGCTAGTCCTATAACACTACCTTTTGTTACGTTTGCTGACCCACCAAAAGCCGCTGTACTGTTCTTTGCTTTTTGTAACTTTTTATTATATCCTTTTGTATCCAGGGTTAACGTTACTTCTATATTTTTAGCCATTATGTTACTCTTTTAATGTATTCAGTTACTAGACGGTCCATTTCTTTCATGGTAGGTTCTGTCATTCCTTTAGGTGCTTGTTTACTCCAACCATCATCTAATCTGGCCGCATAGCCATATCCTGCTGTTATTGTTTCTTTCCGGGTATTTGTTTTACTTTGAGCATTACCTTTGTTTATAGGTGTAATGTCCTTAAAGTATTTACCTGCGTCTGTCATTACGTCTCCGCCCATGTCTTGCAAGTCATTAAACATTTGCATTACTTGTCGTTTATTTACTTTTAAGGTGCTCATTTATATTTTTACCTGTACTTTTACTAAATCGTTCTTCTATGTCTTGCTGACTATACATACCTTTTGGTACCGTACCTTCCTTTTGACTTTGTTTATATGCTGTGTATGTATTTGCAACATCAAACACCAAATAATCAAAAGAATCAGCGTTTCTTAACATATTTGACGGCAAAACACTATAACGTTGTGCCATCGCATCTAACAGTAACAACCATTGTGTTTCTGCTGAATTTTCATCTACATTATGGCTTGTTACTTTCCCAGCATATTGCCTATAAGTGTTACTGCTTCAGTAACAATATCTATAGGTAATACTTTTCCGTTCTCCATAACAGGGTTACCATCTACATCTAATATCATTTCTGATAACATTTCTGTAAATTGCATTGCATTTTCTGTAGTTGAAACGCCTAATTTTGTAAACACATCCAGAGGCTGTCTGTCGTAGACATAAAATTCCAGTTCTTCACCGTATTTTTCTACAATTTCTGGTTTATCGATTGTTAATTTGATTAATTTTGGCTCTGATGCCAATTCTGTTAAGTTCATATCTTTCTCCTATAATTCTATATCTGTGTCGTCACTTAGACGACCTTTTAAGTTGTGGATTGCACTACTTACGAATGCTAATCTGTTTGATGCTTTTTCAACATCACGCCGGGCACACTTTACTTCATTCTGTGCCTTCGCTATCTCCATCTCCATCGACTTCAGTATCTCCTGAATCGTGTGATCGTTCCATATCTTCATGTTTTTCCTCTACATCTGTATTTATTTGTTTTTTAGATTTTGGGTCCATTTCGATACCATGCTGTTTTGCAAGATCTCTAAAATCATATGACTCTCCATCTATAACAACATCGTAACTGTCTCTGGTCCATGCACCATTAACTATACATCTGTTTGCTATTTTATGTACTTGTTTTTCCATAATAATTCCTATAATAATATAACACCCCCATTGCTGAAGGTGTTATACATTGTTAAGTTCTAAGTTCTAAGCAACTTATACATTACCTTGCGTTAGCTCACCCGTCACGATAATTTCCAGCGGTGAGATCCAGACCGCGGCATCAATAGATGCTGTCGGGGCCAATCCGCCTATGAAACCTTTACCTTCCCAGTAATAGTCTGTACTATCAGAACCTTCAAAACCCACAGAGAAGAATATCTCTGTTTTGGCTTTTGATGTTTTGAATAGACCATTATCTGCGATTGTATTCAATCCGCCTGCTGATGCTAAACCAAACATAGTCTCTTCGTCGACTAACATGTTTGCTGAAACATTATTCTCAGTTACGGTTGTGAATGACTGACTAGAACCACTAGATAGTACAGAATAACTCACTGTTGCAGGCGTTGACGCTATGGTCAAATCCTGTAATAGTGGAATAATCATTCCGTTTGTACCTGCTGGTCTGGCCATGGTTGCTGTTGTACCTAATGTAAGGACTGCTTGTGAACCTGCTGTTACGTTAATTACGCCCATTTTATTCTCCTATGGTAGTAAATGTATACTCGAAAGTATACGTTATTGTATCATCTTCTATATCAGACTCATAATCACTGTTACTTTCAGTAACGTTTGTGACTACATTTCTAGCGATTAGAAGATTTGAAACAACGGTTGTTATATCAGTTAATTGATTTTTGGCATCCGTACTAAAATAAGCATTTATAGTTGTAGTAGATAAATTTACATTTCCCTGATCCAGGGTCCTGTATAACTGCTCTACTGCAATATCCTGCTCATCTACATATACGACGTTCGGGTTTTTCTCATAAAGAGGGTTACCACCCGAATCGAATGGTAACTCCTGACTTATTGAAATATCGTTGTGTCCAGATAAGTTAGTTGTGATCTGAGTTATTAAATCTGATCTTTTACTCATTATCTAACCACCACAATAGTATTTCTTGCCCTTGAACGTCTTGTTCTTGCGAATGTTGTTAATTTTTCATCAGTATCGACTGTACCATCTCCGTCAGCATCCAGCCAATCTGCGACACTTAATAACTCCTGAAAGATGTCATTAAATTTGTTGTCGTAGTATTGTATTTTTGCTACTTCTGGGGACTCGTCGTTACCGAATTCGGCAAACAAAGGCGCGATGTATTGACTTATTGAGTAGTACACAGTCATATCCGTGAACTGTTGCTGTCTACCTAATGTGTTACCTGGATCTATTCGATCTGGGTTTATATTAGGTAAGTTGTTAAATTCATAGGTATTACCTGTATAACTATTGTAAGTACTCCACCATGCCGATGTTTTCATTTTTAACAAAATACGATTAGTGCTCTTTTCCAAAATATTTTCCACATAATCCTGTACCGTTAGGAAACCGGACTCTTCTGGAATTTTGAGATTATTACTCTCAAATATACGTTGATCTTTCTGCACTACATCTGTGTACTCAGCGAATGAGATCACATTTCCAGTCGCGTTTGTTATAAATGCCATATCAATTACTCCTTAATTAAGATGCGAATGGTAATAGATTAGATCTATATAGCGTCGCTCCAGCCAATACGCTGAATATCGCATTACGCAATGCATTATTACCGACGTCACTTAATGAACCAATTGTTGTTCCACCTAAAGCGGCAATTTGTTTATTTAAGTCGAGCTCATATCCGCTGTCTACTACTGCTACATAATTTCCATCTAATCCAACTAAAGCAGAGTCCTGTCTAAGGTTAGCGACCGAGGTTGCTAGTGCTTCGACATTTGCCGCTGTTGCTGTTGCTGATCCAAGAATTCTTGATGTAATAGTTCTACCAACTGTATTTGCTGGTGTTCCTAATGTTGCAAATCCATTCCTACAACTTGCTCTAAAGTTATGCTGATCCAGGTCATTATCAAAGAAATGATTTACCATTGGCGCACGAGCTTGTGCAAATGCAATTCCGCTCGGACTAAAGACAAAAGAGTGCTTAGATTGAGCGTTTGCTCCACCTGTGCCGTCATCGTTTGTAAAATCCGTTTTCATTGTACTAAATCCAGCAATATCCGTCGCTGTGCTCAAAACACCGGATAGCCTATCTAGTGTTGCACCTACTACATGCTCATACATTCCCTCTTCCACCGATTCGCTAGTGACGTTTGAACCGACACCTCTTTTCTGGAATGAAATGTTTGCCGCAATTGGTGTTAAATTACTTGGCGCCGCGCCAAGGATTGATGCTCCTTCTGCCACGTCTGCCGCGTCTGTTGGTATAGTGGCAACTGGGATTCTTACTTGTGAACCACCCTGTCCCTCTACGTTTATTTGTCTGGCTACGATTGCTTGGTTGGTTAGAAGAGTCTTGTCTAATGTGTAAGGAATTAAATCCTGTACCAAATCTTCTAGCATCTGAGCAATAGTACCTGTACCTGTATTAAAGGCCATAATATTCTCCTGATTATAGTTAATTCGTATTAACTATTTTAATTTTATAATGAATTAAATTTAATTTAATCCGGTTATTCCTGCCTATCTGTTCATTTCCTTTTTAACCATTGCATCGGTTATTTTAGATTTAGTCAGACCAGGCTGATGTTGGCGTAATCTTACATACGCCGATCTGTAATCAGCATCAGTGTTTACTTTATCAGTATTTAACATTTTAGGACCTGAGCCCGAATCTGTCATACCTGTTTCACCGTACTGTATGTCAACACCTTTTTTACCAAAAGATAAACCCAACTTGTCTTTACCAACTAATTCAATTGCTTTAGCATAGTCTGGTGTTTCACCATCTGTTGTCAAGAAGTCACTTCCGTTTCTAATTGCAAATGTGTCACCTTCTACTGCTAACATGCCTTCTGCTTTCATAAGTGTAACAACACTCTTTCTTTGCTCTGGCGTCCAATTGGTTGGCATAGCGTTATGTAGTTCACCCATATGGTCTTTTAACATAAGATCAGTCTTAAGACTGTTTACTTGTGATTTAAGTTCCTCTACTGTGGCTTCACGCTTCTTCACTGCATCACGCAATGATTCTACATTTAGTCCATCTCCTTCATTAGGATTAACCTCTTGAAGTGTAGATACAACTGATTTCACTTGATCTATGCTATCAACATTTAAGTCGTTAAGAATATTCCTTTCGACTTCGTGTTTTGCATTAGCGGATATCTTGTTTACATCATCTCTGCTGTATTGTCTTATGCCATTGACATAAGTCTTTCCATCCCTAATTTCAACACTAGGTGTTGTGTTCTCAGATTTAATCTCAGTAGGTGCTGATTGCTCAGTACTTACAGGATTTGCGGAATCTGTTACCGGATCAACTTGGTTTTCGGGTTGAACTGCCGTGTCATTAGATGCTTCCATCATTATCTCCTTTTATCGTAGAAGTAAACGTATTTTTCGTTTACGGGTGTAATGTTACTCCCTACCTTGCCTTTTTACAGGCTATTATTAGTATAAGTTGAATCAACCAGTTGTTTTAACCTGGCTTTCAACTTATCTTGTAATTCTGTCTTAAATTCTGGTGCTTCAGACATGTCAGTGCCTGTCTGCATTTCCATTCTTAGCTCATACTCTTCATGTGTAGTAAATGGCATGTATATTACACTACCATCCTCTTGTTCATGATCATGAGTGCCAGTACCGCCTAATCTTTGTGCTTCTGCCTCTGCTTCTGCTTCAGTGCTGTACTGCATTGATGTAAATTCATTATCTTCGCCAAATACTTGTGAGTATCTTTCATATACGTTTAATAATGTATCTATCTCTTTAATTTCGTGTTCCAATCCTTTCTGATTGTATAATCTGTTGTAACTTATGCTAAAGTCTTCTGGCATTTCCTGTCCCATCCAGGCAAACCATATCTGCCATAAGTTATATTCTGCATTTTCCATGCTGGTTGCTTTTTTACGGATAAATGCTTCTAATTTACTGTCATATTGCTCTATCTGAGCACCTGAACGGCTTGCTTTAATTAGGTCTTCTGATCTAATCATTGCAACCTGGTTCATTTTATCAATTTGCTGATCCATAATAGTTCTTATCTCTGACAGACTACTTAGATCTGGTGATGCAAATTCATATGTGTAATTGGGTTGCCCGTCCAGACTGTTAGCCACTATTACTAGTGAACCAGGCTCTGCTCCAACATTATTACCATTCCTATTGAATGTTTCCTCGTCACAGATGTTGACAGGGTGTAAACCGTATGACACGGCACTATACTGCTCTCCTGCTAGACTATAAACGGATCTTTGTATGTTAGAAATATCAAAGATGGGCGTATGCCCTATGCCATTTTTTATTGGCGTACTTTGATATACGGGTCTTACGATTGAGGCCGTACCTAATTCATTAGGCTGGCGTATTCTGTGATAGCCATCATAGTCTTCTGTTCCATCGATATACTCAGCACCTTCTGGTACCATTATATCATCATCTGGATCTATTGCGACAAATATGGTGTCTATGTAATCGTCTGATATTACTTGATAAATTTCTGCGTTATAATCTTCTGCTATGCGTATTACGATCCTGTCTAGTACTAGATCTCCGCTTGTGGTGTATTTGTAACTCCAATTGGTTACATCTGTTGGTTTATGCATTCTCCATTTAGGATACTGGCTGTCTGTGGGCTTGATGCAACTTACCCATACGACTCCCATTGCACTTGTAAATGTATCTACCTGACTCATAAATTCGTTTAAGGAATTCTGATCTCCATCAGCATTGTTTAAGAAAGCATTTACTTCTGGTGTATCTGGTACTGTTCTTTGTGGTGCTACTCTGAATAACATTGCATTGTATTCTGAGATATACAGTCTGGTATATGGGAATACTGGCACATTTGCTAACTTTTCCTGATAGTAGTTACTTAAATTATCTCCGTTGTCAGCGGCTCTTTCACTGTTGACATCATATGCTCTGGCTTTATGAACACCTATAGTGTTGCCTTCACCGTCTATATCGTATGTGTTTATGGTTTCAGCATTAGTACTGTAATCACTAGCATAGGCTTTTAAGTACTGCCCGTCCCTATATGTTTGCCCGCCATAATAACTTCTAACTGCTAATTGCCAGTCATTAAAGTATTTAGAGTATAGTGGATTTCTGCTAGTTATAAATTCGTGATAATTTTGTTTAGCCAATTGTTATCTCCAGTCGCTATGTTGCCGTATTGGTATTACTATTTATCCTTTTTAGCCATTTAGGCCACTTTTGTTGACATTTATTAAAGCATGTTATAACTAATACTGGCTTGTCCTAACTTGTCACACCGATGTAAAACAACGGTTAAAGATACCCGCATACTGTGGGTATTTTTTTGACTCAAAAAAAAGCCGAATCGCTTGACTGAGTTCGGCTTTAAGGAAACACATTATTATAAAGACCCATCTTTACTACTGACAGTTGTTAGTGGACACTTTACCTCTTTTAACTGTCTGTGTTTATAATGTATTATTATTTATCGGTTGCCTGTGTGCCTGGAATTAAGGAAATGGCAATCTCCTTTTAGAAGGTCACACAGGACTTACGACTTTATAACTTAATTGTTTCTGCATCTGCAACATGCTCTTTAGGCATATTGTCTGTAAATTCTGTAGTATCTGTATAGTCTATACCTGCCAGGTATATACCTGCACGTTGTAACAATGCAACCATTTTAGGCTCATTATGTATGCTATGCTTGTAACCGTAACTTTGTGCTATTCTCCTAGCACCTTCTTTACTTTTACGATTGTATTTGTGTTTTGCTCTCATATTCTTCCTCTGTTATTGATGATATCTCTCTTAATCCATACTTCTGAACATAGTTAAGTACTGCTAAGTCCATGTGTTCTTTACTGGGTGCTGTTATATACCCATAACTGTATGTAATAGGTGCGTCATATACTGCTGTTCCCCACTTAAAGAAGCCCATATAACTACCAGGAGGTATTTCTCCATATTTGTTACTTTTTATTGTCTGAGTCGCTGGTTGTGTTGCCATTTTGTTCTCCTTTTCCTCTGGTGTTTATGTTATCTCTGGGTTTGCCAAATATTGCGTCCCAATTGTCAGCATACTTTTTATCATCAGATCCTCTGCGTCCTGAACCTTTACCGCCATGCCAATTACTTTTCTTCATCCGGGTCACTCACTACTTTGCCATTTACTTTTACTTTGAAATTAGGCTTGGGTTTATCTTTACTCCAGGTAATATTATCATAACCGTCTTTGTATGCTTGATCATTTACGCCTGAATTAATAGTGCTATAACTTTCACCGTCTTTTATACTTCTGATCTTCTTTAGTGCAGGGTTTTTGTCTATAAATTTAACTGCTTCTCTTACTGTGGATTTATCGAACTTCTCTACGCTCTTCTTTGTAAATTCGTCCATAATTAGTCCCTCTTACGGATTTCGTTACCAAACCCTGCTAATAATGTTAGTATAGTTAGTGGTATAAACCATAATGATATCATATCTGTCATATGTCCCCACA
>Ga0181398_1000223_pt1 | contig 17541 bp, 18 predicted proteins | sample 21SPOviralmetaG_FD_130127 | JGI IMG/M metagenome (GOLD analysis project Ga0181398, IMG submission 130127) | Marine viral communities from the oligotrophic San Pedro Time Series (SPOT) site, San Pedro Channel, CA, USA - 21 SPOT_SRF_2011-04-29 | ecosystem: Environmental > Aquatic > Marine > Strait...
CCATTCTTCTGGACCGCATCAAGCGCGTGCGGATGAACCTCCCCACCTTTGACGAACGTTGCACCATCCTGCGCCGCCACATCGTCCCGCGCGTCGTCGCGCGCCTCAACGCGCGCGACGTGCACCTCGACGCCGCGGCGCTGGAGCACCTTGTGCGCCGCGGCGACGCGCGGCGCGAGGGGATGCGCGGGTGCGAACGGGACGTGGACACCGTCGTGTCGCAGGCGCAGCTCGAGAAGGCGCGCGGGGCACCGGGCGACGGCGACACCGTCGTCGTCGTCGATGTCGACCACGTCCGGCGGTGGTGCTCCGCGGCGGACGCCGTCACGACGTCCACCGCGCCGCCACCCCTCATGTACGGATAGGCATCGGAGAATGACCAAAACCCGGGACCGTATCGCATCATGAGGATCGCTTTAAACGCTATCTAGTGCCACTTGGGCGTCCTCAGTAGTTGAAACGTCCAAAAAGTTTGTGATTTCTGCAACATAAATTCCTTCCGTACTGTTGGGGAACGGTATGGTGTTTTATGCGGCAACGCCGTGCAAATGCGGCACGCCCGTCATCGGCGGGGAGTGGCGGTGGCGGTGCCGCAAAATCAGCGTTACACCGTGAGATGGACGCAAAACGCCATTACGATCGCCGTTAGCCCCTCCCTGTTCCCTATCGTTCCCTCCCTGTTCCCTCCCTAGCCCTCCCCGTTGAGCAGCGAATTGATCACGTTTTAGCGCGCGGTTTTTTTTCCCATTCCCTACATGCAACGCCGCGCCGTCGCAATCCTGTGGACTCCACGTGGAAATCGGATGCCGCTTCAATTGAATGTGAGCGATCGAGAGATGGCGACCGATCCGAACGCCGTCCTCTTCAAAATGAGCATGCTCATGAGCGAACAGGGGCTCGCCGTTCGCAACCGCGCCGTCGGCACCACGATCGACATTGGCAACGGTCGTTCCGGCGTGGTCGCCGCGGTCGACGGCACGCACATGCACGCCCGCGCGGCGGATGGGTCGCGGCATCAGGTCCCGCTGGGATCCAAACGTCTCGCGCAGTTGGCCGACATGCACACCGCTGCCAAATCCGCGACCAGACCGCCGACCGCCCCGGGGAGTGTCACGGCGGCGGCCACCAGCGGCGGCGTCTCCAAGGCACGCGCGCCACCCGCGGGGACCCGCCGCGCGCCACCGCCGTCGCGGTAAACGACATCGAGACACCACATGGTGTGGTGTATTTGATTTGTCCTACGTTACGTTTCGTCAGAGAAACCCCCGTTTTGGTACGCACTCCGTTGAACGACCCGCCGCGCGCCACCACCGTCGATTCTTTTTGCCCCTAGAGTGTCAAAAAATGTCGCGTCGCGACATTTGCGACATTTGCGACATTTGCGACATTTGCGACATTTGCGCCGACCGCAACGCCCTTGCCGGTCCGTGCGGGCGCTGCGGCCTGAACACGTGCCGCGCGTGCGCGCGGCGCTGCGTCCTCGAATGCAGTCACGACGCGGAGTGCGTGCGCTGCCACGCGCCGTGGGACGCCCAGGAACGCAACGCCCGATTGGGGAAAACCTTTGTCGCCACCGAGTACCGCCGTATGCGCCGCGTGGCCCTCTTCCACCGCGAACTGCAGTACATTCCGGACACGGTCGAGACCGCTCGGCAGGCCAAGGTCGAGGGCGTCCTTCGCGCCATCATACGGTCGCTGCAGCGCGACATTCGACGGGGGCACATGGACCTCGTTCCCGAACTCCGCGACGCCCAGGACCAGCTTCACGTGCACCTGCTTCAGGGTGGAGGAGCGTTCTGGATGCACGACGACGGTGACGGTCGTCACGGTGGCAGCAGCAGCAGCAGCAGCACCAGCGTGCCCTGGTTGATGACGCGTTGCTCCCACGCGCACTGCTCCGGGACGCTGAACGGCGTCGACGGACGGTGCTCCACGTGTGGGTTGCGCACGTGCACCACGTGCGGCGTGGCGCTGACGGAGGAGGAAGAGGAGGAGGAGGAGGAGGAGGGGAGGGGCGCTGGGAAGACGCACGTGTGCAACTCCGACGTGGTGCGGTCCGTCGCGGCCATCGTCAACGAGTGCAAACCCTGCGTGCGCTGCGGCGTGCCCTCGGCGCGAGTCGAGGGATGTGCGACCATGTGGTGTGTGCAGTGCCACACGTTCTGGAATTGGGACACGGGTCGCATCGTCGACTCCGCGCACGGGCCCGCGCCGCACAACCCGGACCACCGCGCGTGGCTGACCGCGACGCGCCACCACCGCGAGGTGGACGACATCCCGTGCGGCGGGATCCCCGGGGACGAGGAGATACGCAGAGCGCTCCTGCGCAACGCCGTGCACGAGTACGCGTCACTCGCGGCGCCCATCGTCGTCGAGGTCGTCGAGACCGTACACAGAGCTCAGGCGATGCGTCGGCGGTACCCCCGCGCGTGGGACCCCGCGACCATCAACCTCGCCGCGCGCATCGCCTACATCAACGAGGATGTGTCCCGCGAGGCCTTCATGCGCACCATCGAGCGCACGCACCGGACGTGCCTCTTCAAACGCGACGTCGGCGATGCGCTCGAGACCTTTGTCATGGCCGGCGCGGACGTCCTGCAGCGCCTCTGCGCCTTCCAGGACAACGTGTGCACCGCGGCGGTGCAGCTCGCGACCCTCGTGGACCTCCTCGCGGCGGCGTTGGGCGCGGTCTGCGCCGCGCACGGCCGCACGGCACCGCGGGTGGTTCCTCTCCATCCCGCACGAAGGGGCGCGGCGTGAACGATATCGCGTGATGAACGATATCGCGTGATAAACGATATCGCGTGATATCACGCGAATAGGTTTATTTGACGGGGTGTTGTCACTGCCGCGGAACGGGACCCGGCGGTCTGTAGGCCCACATGACGAGTGCGAGGTAGCGGCGGTACGTGGGATGATCCACGTACGTGGCCATGTGGCGCGCGATGAACCCGTCGCGCTTCTGTCCCCACGTGCGTCCCCCGGAGACCCCGGGTGGGAGGGGGCGCTGCCGCATGGCCGCGGCCGTGCGCGCCCGTTGGTACTCCCTCATAAAGCCCGTACGACTCCGAGCAGTTTGGCTGACGTGGAGGCGGCGTGCCTCGTCCTCGTACGCGTGGGCGCTCGCGTACGTCATCCACGGATGGCGAGGAGGCGACGCCATTTTTTTATCGTGTTTGTGAAAAACATTTTCCTATTTTTGAGAACACTGCGTCACATGCGGTAGTCGGATGGCCAACCTCTGCGGGTTCAAATCGCAAAAATTAAAATATGGGTATCCAGGTATGAAACCGATACATTTATGCTCAAAATGTTTTACGTTGCAATTTCTCTTGTTTGTTCTACCCACAGTTCACTCATTGATGATGGGTTCCCCGCGCCCAGGTTCCGTCTACAGACGTCATACACAAACTGAGTAAGGTCTCTGCGCACGGTCGATTCTCGCCGGTCATGGTGTCCGGAGGACTTCCAATCGTGGATGGTTTGGTGACGGCCCCAACCGGAGACTCCAATCTACGGAGTTTGGAATGGTTTGGTTACGTGATCCATGGAATACCCCTTTTGCCAAGTTTGGTGGATTGGCTCTGGCTGGACCAACATCCACGAATGTGAACCCGCGACACGCCTTTTTTTTATCTGCCACTCTCATAAAAAACGATGCTCGCCATCTCCGTGGCTCTGATCGCCATCGTCGTGTCCCCCCCGCCACCTCCCGAACCGAGTCCGCCGTATCCTCCCTTCAACCCACCCCCGAGTCCGAGACCGCCCCCCCTCCCCCCGTCGGATGTGTTCATCAGCAACGACGCCCTGCTGGGATGCAGCCGCGGAAACCCCACGTACCTGCACTACAGCTATCACTACGGAAACGACGAGCGTGAAACCTTGTACAGCGCCCACAAATTCAACGACACCGGATTGCACAATTTGGTCGTCAACGTGGACGTCGAGGCATGCACCGGACGCGCGCACGTCCGCCTTCCTCACAGCAAAAACGGCCACACGTACTCACTTTACACATCCTCCAATTCCGGGACGTCGTGGACGTTGGTTTCCCAGCACGTGTATCAGGTGGAATCGCCGCCGCCGCCGACCCCGTCCCCGCCGCCCCCCGCGCCGGCCGCGTCCCCGTCCGTGGTGCTGCGCCGACTTCAGGAACTGTCCATTGGAGAATTTGGCGGTGTGGACACACTCCACTTTACAGACTTTAGCGTGCCCAAGGAACCCCTCTACGTCAGGGCCTGCATCGACTGCGACGGAACGTGCAACGGCATCGACACGATCGACGCACTCGTGAGCTGCAACGCGGCGTCGCCGGCGTCATCCGATGGAGACGCACTGCTTCCGTGGTGGGGATGGATCTTCGTGGCCACGACGGCAGTGTTGGCGGTGGTCGTGTGTGTGCGGTACACGGGTGCAACGTCGTCCCCGCCACCTCCCCCGCCTCCCCCACCTCCCCCGGCGTCGACTGCGACGCGGGGCGTTTCGCGTCCCGCGGTCGCCTCAAAGAAATAAAATTCGTCGCATGGCGAAAAACTCGAGAAAAGAACATCACGACCGATTCAATTTATTCGACAACACAGTAGAGGAACAGTAGAGGAACAGTAGAGGAACAATACCTGACGCTTGAGGACGAGAGACACGGTGCCGCTCAACTGACGACCTTCACGCGGGGGCGGTGGCGTACCACTACTACCGCCCGCGGCAGTGGTACCGCGCGCCCTTTTGCGTGTGCTCCAGCGCACCGCACCGCGCGCACGCAAAGGTGGGCGCCGCGGCGACGACGTCGCGCACCTCCGGCAACCGCTCCGATCCAAAGGACCACGTCGGCACCATGCTTCCGGTCGCCCGGTCGACCGTCTCGGTGCCGGAGTACTGCACCAGCGTCCGCATGCGCCGTCGCATGTCGGCCTCCGTCATGAACCGATCTCGTAAAACGACGTGCAGCAGCGCCGCGGCGATCCGGACGTCGCGCGCAAAGTGCCCCGCGTCCCACCGGCGCAACGTCTGCTCGCAGCGCGTGAGCTCGTCCGGTGCAACGTGTACGTACGCGTTCATGTGCTCCAGATCGTCCATGTACGCCGCCTGTTGGACCTCGTCGGTCGACGCGTACGCGCGACGCACGATCCAAAACGGAATCGTCGTCGCGGGATTCACCCGGCCACCCCGGTGTGGTCGACCACCGCCGTCGTTCCGTTTGATGAATTCCGGGCAAATGTTGATCGAGGCGCGCGACTGGACGAGGCCACACTCGCTGCACACCTCGCACCCGTTGTGCTCGTCGACGAGCAGGTGGCCAACCGCGCACTCTCCACACCGACGCACCGTCGCCCCGTCCTCCTCCCGTGCGCCGGCAACGCGCGTCTCGTCCACCGCCGTCGCCGGTGCGCGGCGGTGCAGCGCCGCGTCCAAATGGACGAGGGCGTTGTACACCTCGCGCGCCGACATGCCGAAACGTGCCACAAAGGGGTGCGCCGCGAGGACGTCGTGGATGCAGCTGTACGGAAGCACGCGCCCCTCCTCGCCGCCGCCACCACGCGTGGAGGAGGAGAAGGAAGGGGGCGGTGCCGCCGTTGTCGCCGTCGTTGTCGCCGTCGTTGTCGCCGTCGTTGTCGCCGCCGTTGTCGCCACCGTTGTCGCCGATTCAGACACGCCGGCGGCCACGCGAATGCGCTTGCCTAGAAGTCCCATTTTCGCACGCACTCGCACCCGCACTCGCGCACGCACTCGCGCACGCACTCGCACCCGCGCGTCCGTCTAATTTGGTACGCCTACCGCCCTCCCTCATGTCCTACGGCCGCTGCGTCGACGCGGCGATATTCTGACGCAGTCGCGTCATGTCCTGCTCGATGTGCTTCACCCGCCGTGCGACGCTGTAGCCGGTGAGGTTTTCGAGAGCGTCGCTCCGGAGTGACGCGGCACTTGCAAACTGCAAAAGACTGAGGGTCATCGCCTTGAGGCGAAAGGATTCGAGGTCGTCCGTGCACTCCTTGGACTCCGCGTACAGGTGGTCCGACAGGTCGACGATCTGCTCCATCAAACGCGCGGACCCGTCGTCACCCCTGAGCGCGACACTTTCGGAAATGCGAATGAGGACCAACACGACGACGGTGAATGCCGTCGTAAGCGCTGAGGTGTGCAAAAGGGTCAACATATCGCGCGCTTGTATGGTAGCGCACCTGTTTTTTTTAACGCCCCTAAAATTTGAATCTACCACACACCCGTGAACACCTCCGTGGAATCGTCGAGGCGTTCTGGTGATGTTCCGGTGATGTTCGGGTGATGGGAGGACGCCTACGCCCACGCCGCCGGCGGATTCTCGTACCGAAACGTCAACTCGCGTCCCGGTCGCACGGCCTCGGTACTGACCCAACCCATCCGTTGGCGGCGCGGCGGATCCGACGGATTCAGAATCCGGGGCGCGGTGTTCGGACGCCCACTGTGATTCAACCGGTACCAGCGAGGGATCCCGTCCTGCTCACTCTACCCACCTCAACCCACTCACCCACTCACTCACTCAACCCAGGACCACACGACTTGTGTGCGAACGGCGTCTCCGCGTCCCTGCGCGCGACCGTCTCAGCGCCGAGGCCCGTCGCTTGGCAGCCATGCGACGCATGGCTGCCTGAATTTTGGTGGCACTGCGCTTCTTCATTTCGTTGGTGCGATTCTTTGATCGTCGGGAAACGTTGAGATCTCCTGGCATGGTTGTTGTTGAAACGGGTGTTGGTTGACCCATACCAAAATAAAAATTGTCCTCTCTCCCGCGGCCACACCGAACAACCGACCTAACCCGTGCAATTTTGTTCGGGACCCGTGTCAACGTGGAACGGCGAACGGGGCGGCGCGTTTGCACACGAGCGCCATCTTGGGATACACGCGCACGCCAAAGGAGATGAACCGGGCGTTCCAGCACCAGTTGCACGCCTCGACGTTGCTGGGGAACGTGATGTTGTTGCAAATTCGCTGCACATCACGGTCGTCAATCGAACGTTCAAGGTTGAGCGTGTACCGCGTCGAGGGTACGTTCGACAGGTCTGTGAAGATGTTGTTCGCCGCCATCAGCGTCGCGTTGGGAAAGACGTGCGTCACCGCGGCGTCCAACTGATCGTCCATGTACTTTTTTAGCGTGGGTTCCTCGATGTTGTTGCGAATCGTCACGTTCTCGTTCATGCGGCTGATGCTCACGAGCACAAAGTTGTACGTCACGTGCGCCCGACGGACGATGTCACGCAGCAGCTCCTCCGGAACGCGATCGAGCATGTGACGATGCGTGTGGTGGTGCGTGTGGTGGTGCGTGAGTCGGTGCGCACACGTGCCACCGCGTCGTTTTTCGCCCAGGCAAAGGGAGGGGGGTTTGGTACCAAATTGCGCGAAACGGCTTTTGGAGAAAGATTGGTACCAAACCGAAAAGGGAACGATGAACGTCGAGCGTTGCGTCGATGGCGGTGTCACGGCGGCAACCTTCGATCGCGACACCATGATCGTGTCCCTCACGACGGACCATGGGGCGTCACTCCAACTCGATCTGCGGGCGGTGCTGCACACCACCGAGTCCGTCAACCGCGTGGTGAAGACTACCGCGGATTTGCTCATCCCAACCACCATGGGAACCTTTCGAGGCATCACCGTCACGAAGCGCCAGACGGTCGACGCCAAATATGGGAACACGTACATTGGAACGTACAAAACCGTCACGGAGGCGTGCGTTGCCCGCCTCTCGTGGCACAGTGCCATCAAAACGACTTCCTCGACGCACACCGTATCGCTCAATCCACCGCCACCCGATGTTGCTGCCGCCGCGGGCGACACGGCCGCCACCACGTTTTCCCCCGTCGCCACCCCCGTCGCCACTCACACACCGCAGTGGAACCCACCAACACGTGCCCTGTGTATGGCCGATCGGGTCTGTGTGGGTCTTCGCGTCATTCTCGACAAACGTTTCTCCGCCTGCATCGTGCACGTAGATTCACATGACAAGTCTCATGTCATGATTCGATACATGAACTCTCGCATTGTTTGGGACGAATATGTCATGATATCGCGACTCATTCCTGTGCCACCTACCGTCGTTGGTGAAACGGTGTTCGTGGTCAGCGGCAAGTATGCTGCACGAACAGGATGCGTCTGTCGGTACGACGATCACCCGCAGGGAGGGGCGATGGCATTTGTCAAGTTTGACGACCAAACGCGTTCTTTGAACATGACCTACCTTGGAACCATGTACGAGCCGAACAACGATCCGGCGCTCATCGTACCGGACGGTCGCTTTGTGTCCCCTTCGGGACCCCTATACGTTGTCTCGCGCACGTCCACGTCTGGAACTTTAATGAGCTACACCTATGAATTTGAATCGAGCTTTCGCCGGTGCGGAGCGGCACGGATATTGGATCGAGTGAACGTCCATACGAAGGGTACATCAAGTCGACGGTATTTACGAACGTGCGATCTCGTCATTTCCAAACCGAAACCATTGGTTCCAACGACCATCTCCACCGTTGACACTGCGGATGTCACCCTACGGCGAGGCACTGTGGGCAACCACAAGCGCCGACGCGATGACGCCGAGAACGGCGAGAACGGGGATGACGGCGAGGACGGCAACGATGGCGAGAACGGGGATGACGGCGAGGACGCCGAGGACGCCAATGACGGTGACGGCGGTGACGACGAGGACGACGACGTCGAATTCGTTGGCACGCGCACCGCCGACGAACGCAACGCGGAGGGCTACCGAAACGCCATTGAGCTCGACGGCGACGACGACGCATAGGCATCATCGTCCGTGGTTCATCCGCCGTGCCCCCGGGGCCGGTAACGCGGGTACCGGCAGGTCGTACGCGGCGAATCCGCGCTCCACGAGGGCGCGATACCGCCGCGTGGGTTGGGAGGGAGCGATCACGTGGCGTCGCAGTGGGTAAAAGGTGACGACGGGGCGACCGTCGTCCGGCAGAGGAGGGAAGGACACGAGGACGGAGCGCGGGATGCGCACGACGCGGTAGTACCGTTCCCGACGGCGCAGCGTGGCGAACTGCGCGGGGGTCACGGCGAGGAGGACACCGTGGATGCGCCGGCGCGACCCTCGTCCTCCTCCTCCTCCTCCTTCTCCCCCGACGGTGGCGCTGTGGGTGGGTTCCAAACCTAGGTAGACGTCTACGCCGTTGTCGGCCGCGACGTTGTACGCGCGCCGATGCCCCCACGTGGACCGCACGTACGCGGGAATTACGGTGACGTTGGCGACCGCGGCGTCCCCCAACGTCGCACGGCGAGACCGCGCGTCCACGAGCGATCCGTAGGCAAAGACGTACATTTGTTTTTCTATTGTGCTATTGTGCTATTGTGTACCCTTTTTTTGTTTGAATTTTTGAAATTATTTTGAAATTCCCTTTCGATGGGCGGCGATCAGGTCCGGGGCGGCGATCGGGTCCGGGGCGGCGATCGGGTCCGGGGTGGCGATCGGGTCCGGGGTGGCAAGCTGTACGGGAACACCATGGTGATTTGTGTGGGGTACGATGCAAGCTACGATATGTACCAAACGAAACAAAAAGAAAGGGGGTACCAAACAAGCGACAGAATGATGATGATGATGTTTTCCCCTGTTGGCGCCGCCATGGCCGCGGCCTGTCGCCGTTGGTTCCTCGTCGTGCCGTTCGTCGCCGTTGCGACACTTGTCACCTATTACTACTCGTGCGGCACGACGGGCACGTGCGGGTACGCGTACGCGCACTCGTACCGTCATTCCTCGACGTCCCATCACTCCTCGGCGTCCCACCACCACTCGTCCGCCTGCGTGCGCGCGGACGCTCCGCTGTTGATGGCCGACGGGTCGACGCGCCCCATCGAACGCGTCGGCGTCGGCGACGCCATCGCGGTGCTGCTCACGGACGCCCCCGTTGTGACCACTGCGCAAGTTACCGTCGCGGTGTGCCACGCGGCGTCGCCGTACGCGGTCTATGGACCCGAGGCCCCCGTGGTGACGGCCAACCATCCCGTGTGGATGCATGGCACGTGGATCGCCGTCGATCCGGCGGCCGCGCAGGCGGACTTTGGCCTCGCACACGTGCGGCACGCCCCCGCCACGTGGGCGACGCACATCGCCACCGTCGACGGAGTCTGCTCCATCGAGGTCGACGCCCCGACGAACAACGTCGCGTACCTCGTCGGGGGATTGTGGGTTGCCGACTGAATGTTTTTTGAGTTTCTGTGACGCATAGGTTACAACTCCCCCCCTCCCCCCTCCCTCCCTCATGAGTCGCCTCCACCGCGATGAGAGTGAGGATGCCGCCAAGGAGGACGAGGACGCCGCCGACGAGGACGCTACCGACGAGGACGCTACCGACGAGGGCGCCGCCGACGAGGACGCCGCCGACGAGGGCGCCGCCGACGAGGAATGCCCCGTGTGCTACGAGACCATGCAGGCACACATCCGCGCAGTCCCTCCGTGCGAACACGCACTGTGCCTCCGATGCCTTTTGCGTCTTTTGCCGCCACAGACGTGCCCGCTGTGCCGTGTGCCCATTGCACACCTGTTTCCGGCGCGAGAGGAAACCGGACGGCGATTTTACACCGAGGCCACCGTAATTTCTCGACCAATGTCCACGGTTGCGTCCACGGTTGCGTCCACCGTTGCGTCCACGGTTGCGTCCGCGTCCGGAACAGCGTCGTCGCAGGAGTTGTTCAACTTTGCGGACCGCATGCGCGCCGCGGAGCACATTTCGCACGCGATACGGACGTGGGGATCGGTTCCACGAAACTATAGACTTGTACCACCAGTCTCACCACCAGTCTCACCACCATCGCACCAGTTACCGGATCCCGTTGAAGCGTTCGAGAGTGGTGGTGCACATGCGAATCGCCTGCGCGGCATCGTGCGAGCGTCCCGCCCGCACGTCGTTCCAACCACCGACGAGGAGGACGGGGCCGCGGTACCCATCATTTCGCAAGTGCTGTGACAGGCGCGCGTAAAAGTGTTCGCCCTCGCGTGCGCGCGCGACGAAGCCGCTTCCGCACACGCTGTCCACGGTGGCGCACACGTTTCGGCGCGCAAACGCCTCGACGAGCTCCGCGGTCGCCCACCCGGTCCACTCGCCGTCCGCCGTCCAGTTGTGAAAGTCGACGGTGCTGTCCGCGAGCACGAGGGCCCCCACGGCGGTGTGTCGATGCGCACGTGGAAAAGCATGTATGTTCAATTTGATTGCTATGAACTGCGATCCCTTTCATTTTTTTTAAAACTCACATGATTCAAAACATGCCATCCACGCGTCGATCTCGGCGGCGTTCCACCACGGTGCGTTCCAAACGCAACCCGTTTCCGCCGTCCAGGCGATCCTCAAAACCTTTGTCCCGTAAACGGTCTTGGTCCGCGAAAAAACGATTGCGGTACAGGGCATCGCACACCCCGGGCACGTGGGTTGGAGAACCCGACTACACGTTGAAAGGGAGCTTTACGACGCCCACCCGCACGGTGTTCGACGTGATCGTGTCGCAAGGCGAAAAACATATTGCCATCGTGCTGTTAGACGAACGTGATGTAACGTTACATTGGCAAATTCCGGAATGGGAGATAATGGATCATTCGGCGAAGGAGATCAAAACGCTTGCGCGCAACTACGCGCGGGACAAAGTCGCTTGGACCATTCCCACCATTCCCGAGTAGATCCGCACGTCGTCCGGAACAGCGTCGTCGCAAGAGTTGTTCAACTTTGCGGACCGCATGCGCGCCGCGGAGCACATTTCGCACGCGATACGGACGTGGGGATCGGTTCCACGAAACTATCGACTTGTACCGTCGGTACCGGCACCCCACCAGTTACCGGATCCCGTTGAAGCGTTCGAGAGTGGTGGCGCACATGCGAATCGCCTGCGCGGCATCGTGCGCGCGTCTCGCCCGCACGTCGTTCCAGCCGCCGATGAGGAGGACGGGGCCACGGTACCCATCATGTCGCAAGTGTTGTGACAGGCGCGCGTAAAAGTGTTCGCCCTCGCGTGCGCGCGCGACAAACCCGCTTCCGCACACGCCGTCCACAATGGCGCGCACGTTCCGGCGCGCGAACGCCTCGACCAGCTCCACGGTCGCCCACCCGGTCCATTCGCCGTCCTCCGTCCAGTTGTGAAAGTCGACGGTGCTGTCCGCGAGCACGAGGACGTGCTCGAGCGTCCCCCGCGTCCGTCCCGCGAGGTCGCGGACCACCTCCTCCGAGAAGCGGCGTTGCCCCGCGCGCGTAAAGTGGTCGCCGTCCGGCTCCAATGGGAGTTTCGCCATGTCGATGTCCAACGGCGTCGACCCCGCGCCCTCCAACGTCCGGTCCAGCATCTGAAGCGCGGCGTCGGGCCCCCACGGCGGTGTGTCGATGCGCACGTGGAAAAGCATGTGTGTACACGTGAACGGCCGTCTCTCCGTTTTGTTCGCGACGGGCTGCGCGGATGACGACAAACGAATGTTCAATCTGATTGCTATGAACTGCGATCCCTCTCATTTTTTTTAGAACTTCACATGATACAAAACATGCCATCCACGCGTCGATCTCGGCGGCGTTCCACCACGGTGCGCGTGCCAAACGCGACCCGTTTCCGCCGTCCAAGCGATCCTCAAAACGTAGGTCCCGTAAACGGACTCGGTCCGCGAAAGACGATTGCGGTACAGGGCATCGCACACCCCGGAAACGTGGGTTGGAGGATACACGGTGACGCCGAGCGGAGAATTCGGCACCGATTACGCCGTGAAAGTGTGGCAAGGCACAAAGCTGATTGGCTTCGTGTGGTTCGACGATCGTCACCTAGACGGCGGTTTCGTTTGGGATACTGGTATTCCGACGGAGGAGAAGAAGGACCATTCGATAGACGATATCAGGAAGGTTGCGCGCGACTTCGCGCGGGGACAAAGTGAGTAATTTCAGAGATCCGCGTTGCGTCCCGCGAGGTACCGAAACAGGGCGTAGGCCATGATGAGCAAATAAAACCCGTCGTTGACGACGAAGTCGTAGGCGTAGGGCAGATCGATGGCGTCCAAAACGACCGTGCGTGAAAAAAGAGGCGTGTCGACGGCATGTCGAATGACCTCCATGGGCGAAACGGAGGAAGACGGATCGGGATTCGTCCACGCGCGGATCGGATTCGACAGCTGCACCGCGTGCAAGGGAAGCCGCATTTTTTTATCGATACCTCAACGTAACGGATTATTTCGACGGAGCGCATGGACGCGTTGATCCTTCCCGCGCTGTACGTGCTCACCGCGGGGTTTTACGACCAGGCCCACCGCCGCGGACTCTGGACGCAGCATCGCCTTCATCACGTCCCCCCGACGAACACCGGCCACATCGTACGCCGCGTTTTTGAACTTTTCACGATTCAGACCGTGCTGCAGTGGGCGGCGCCGTCGCCGCCGTCGTCGCCCGCGACGTACGGAGAGGTGGACGCGGTGGTGGCGTCGGCCGCGCGCGTCGTCGCGGCCACCGTCGTCATCGACACGTACCAGTACTGGCTGCACCGCCTCATGCACGCCGTGCCGCGCCTCTACCGGCACATGCACTCGACGCACCACGACCATCGGAAGACGCAGCCGTGGGCGGCCCTGTACAACTCGTACGCCGAGTCGATCGTGGGCGACGTGGCCTCGTTCGCCCTCGCCCAGTGGCTGTGCGCGCTGTCGCACTCCGAGACCCTCGTCGTGGGCGCCCTCGGGGTGTGCAAGACCGTGTCCGATCACAGCGGCTACGTCCTTCCGTGGGATCCCTTTTCGCACTTTGCGAACAATGCCGCGTACCACCAGCGACACCACACGCACCCCGGCGTCAACTTTGAGCAACCCTTTTACACCGTCTGGGACCGCGCCCTCGGCACGCGCGGTAGCGCGTGACCCCCCTACCCCCCCCAAAAAAAAACAAACATCTGTGTCACGCCGTGTAGATGCGCTGAATGCGGCGTACGTCCCCCCGGCACAGAGGGCATCGAGTGATGCGACGCGCGCATTCCTCGCACACGCACATGTGGAAGCACGGATCGATGGCGTGGTCGCCCCGTCGCGTGTAGCAAATGCAGCAGCACCCTTTAGCGCCTCCACGTGGTGCGAGAATTTTTCGCAGCAGTCCGCGGGTGCGCGTGTGAGTCGACGTGCGTTTCACGGACGACGCCGACGGCGTCGCGGGACGGGATGCACCCTGTCCGCCGCCATGACGGGCGCGGTACGCACATTCGGCCACGGCGCGCACGTTCTCGTCGACGCGTCCATCGCTCCCGACGCACGATTCGGGAATGAACCCACGCATGACCAATTCCGAAAGCGAAACCTCGAACGGGACGCGGGCGACGACGGTCGCTGTGGACATTCACGTTGCTGATCGCCCCCCTTTTCCCCACCTCTCCGTCACCCTGAGTGAGGTCACCCGCGTGAGGTCACCCGCGTGAGGTCACCCGCGTGAGATCACACACGTCGTTGACACACATGGGATACAGAAAGTTTTCAGGGAGGAGCAAACCTAGGACTCTCGCTTCAGGGAGTGCACCACGGCCCACGCGTCGGCACTGTGTCCTATGTGTGCCATGAGCGCCCCGACGTCCTCCTCGCGATGATTCCGGATGACGTCCTGGCCTCCCGGGTGGACGAGCGCCCACCTGGACACGTCGACCCATCGGCCGTCGACGTACACGCGGTCGGAACGCCCCTTGCGACCCGCGGGGCGTTTTTTTGTCGTAAACGCCTCCACCGCGATCTCGGCCGTTTCCAACGCACCCTCCATCCACGCCTGGTGCGAGGAGAACGCCTCGCCCGCGAGGTACACATTGGGCATGACGGCGGGGTTCGGACGGACCGCGAGTCGAACGGAGCGACCTAGGTCGAAGTCGGGAACGGGCCGCCACGCGTGGTACGCCACGGGCCAAAAGTGGCTGCGCACCTCGGACGTGGGATGGACGCGGATGCGCAACATCACCCTCAGGGTACGCCGCAGTATCTCCCGAAAGGACTCGGGAGACTGCAGCCGCAGGTTGTACCAGAATCGCGCGATGCGTCCGGCCGTGTACGACGCCTGAAACCACGCATTGGAGTACTGCGACGAGATGCTTTGTCCCAACATGCTCGTCGCGTCTCGTTTGTGCACCCCCGCGGGAAAGGCAGAATGCCTGACGTAGATGTGGTGAAGCTCCCCGGGTTTGACCGCGTGCATCACGGACTTGGCGTGTTTCGCGAACGCCGTCCAGTGCATGCACTGCGACGGCGGGACGCAGACGAAGAGCGCATCGCACGTCGTCGTGGTCCGCTCGAACGAATTGTGTCCCGTGCGCTCCGACACGTCCACGAACGCCACGTCGTCCTCGACGCGCAGATCTGTCACGGAGCACCTGTATCGCACCGTACCGGGTTCAAGTGTTTCCACGAGACGATCGACCATGGCGTCGAAGCCGTCCGGTGCCACAAAGTAGGCCGTGCTGTCCACGAGGTAGGGTGCGCTCCCACTGGCACTGTGCGTCTCGTCGGCGTATCCCGTTTGAAGATCCATGAGATCCGCCTTGCGTGGATCCCCCGTGGACAGTGCGTTGACGTCCCACGTGGACAGACCCGGAATTGTCTCCGATACGGGATGATGGTCGTTGGGCGTGGGGGTCGACGTCGGTACGAGGGCAGTTTTCAACTCTGCAAAGAGGCGACGTGCCCGCGTGTGCGCCTCGGCCACCCGCCACGGTCCGCTTTCGTACGCCAATCTGCCTTTTGAGTCGTACACGGACCGGATGCGTCCCCCGCACCGTTCGCGGCTCTCCAGGACGCGGACCGTGTACCCGCGGCGCTGCAGGGTGCGAGCCACGACGAGACCGGACAGACCACCCCCCACGACGAGGATCATTTTCTTTACTTTTAGGATATGAAAAATACACTTGCATAGCTGTGCGGATCACACAAGGATCGCAAACCGTGGGTTCCATCGGCCGTCCTGATAAACACGAGACCATCCGACTACGGCTTCGTGAACGTGAGGAACAAGAATCGATTCGTGGTGACGGACCATGCCGGACGGGTCAAGGATGCGAATCCCGTTTCGTTTCGACACGGGACCGTCTCGCATCTACGCTCCCTTGACCGACGACGGCGCGCGTCTCGCACGCAACGCCGTCGCTCATTTGCGTGCACGTCTCTGCTTTGAGAATGCGACCGTAGGCCCGGATCGTGTTTTGGAAAGGGGTTTCGTGACATACGTCGAGACGTGTGTGGATATTGAAAAGAACCCTAACTACCTTTATGATGCCGACACCTCCAACCTGGCCGTCATTATGTACTCGTGACACTCGTGACATTTGGCACCGAAACGGATGATCAATCGGCAGTGGTGGCGTCCGTCCTGTTCGTGTCCGTTTCGTCGTCGACGGCCGTCTCGTCGTCGTCCTTGTCGTCCCTGTCGTCGTCGTCCTTGTCGTCGTCGTCCGTGTCGATGAATGCGTTCACCAGGGCCAGGGCCACGGACGCGGCGGAGTTGTCGTTGTTCCCTCCCTTTTTCGCGTCGTCGTCACCCCGCGCGGAGGCCGCCTTTGTTCCCTTTGCATCGCCGTCAGCGTCCGTGTCGTCCTCCTTGTCCGCGTTCTTGGATGCCTTGGCGCCCCGTGACGGCGTTCGAAGGCACGCCACCACGGGGGCACACCGCTCGAGGGAGGTGAGCATCTTGATCCAACACCGTTCTCCAACGGGGGTTTTGCCCTCCGCGTACATCATCATCATGTGAGTGTGGCCGTCGGACATTTGGGCCGCGCTCACGACGACATCGACCGTGTACAGGGTCAAGGTGCGAACGCTTTCCTCGTTGTAGCCGTTGCGGGCGAGGGCGTCCGCGTAGCGAATCACATCGGGGGAGCCGTCGGCCTCGACGAGGATGCCGGCGAGGGTGGCACGAAGTCCCGAAAGCCCATTGCGTTGGAGTACACCCTTGCGACACAGGGCGTCGTACGCCAAACACTGTCGGCGATACGCAGACGCGTTCCGGTAGTCCGCGGGAAGGAGCTCTATGAGTGCCAGCGCGGTCTGAACGTCCCAGGTGCTCATGCAGATCTTCACCTCGGCGTACAGGACTTCGTGACGTTGGACCCGTTTACGCACGTCGGCGATCTCCGCCAAGTACCGTTCCGTCGTACGGGGTGTTGTCGAGCATGCCATGAGCGTGTCCGAGATGCGCTCCGTACGTCCCATACGTCGTTCAATTCTCTTTCTACGATGAAGCGTGTGTCCTTTCCAGTTTGGTACGTGACATCCTTAAAACGTTTTGTACCAAATCGATTGTCCGCCTGCGCGGGTGCGAACGCATCGAATACGACGACGATGCCACCACCATCCCCACAGCGTTGCTCGACGATCCGTCTCTCCTCTCACGAATGCGTCATAGATCGCCTGGGCGACGACGTCCTTCGATTTATTTTTTTATTGGACGAAGAAGGTGCCGCGGTTGTTCCTCCATTCGTGCTGAAGATGGTGAATAAACGCTGGAACGAGGTCGTTGCCATGCCCAATACATGCACAACGGCATCGAGTGTTGTGACGCGTGTGCCCATGCTTCAGTGGGCACACGC
>Ga0181398_1000227_pt1 | contig 17415 bp, 20 predicted proteins | sample 21SPOviralmetaG_FD_130127 | JGI IMG/M metagenome (GOLD analysis project Ga0181398, IMG submission 130127) | Marine viral communities from the oligotrophic San Pedro Time Series (SPOT) site, San Pedro Channel, CA, USA - 21 SPOT_SRF_2011-04-29 | ecosystem: Environmental > Aquatic > Marine > Strait...
AAGCAATTTATTTTCCATCATTTGTGAAGCTAGATCTACTTTTTCTTTCATCAATGCAATCTTTTCTTGATCATATATGATAGAAGGTGTAGTTAAATCTAGTTCAAAATTAGTCATTTGTTCGTCTCTATACCCTTGAGCATATAAATGAACTAACGCAATTTTATATAATTCTGAAATTAGAATACGTTGAATGCGATCAATGGTACGACCAAAACGAATATCTTCAGCTGCTAATGTAGCTTTACCTGAAAGGTCTTTATCATATCCCATAAATGCTTTAGGCACTTTAAGGGCAGCAAATAATTTTTCTCTTAAATATTCTACATCTTGAATACCATCGTATGATAAACCAGGTGTTGTTTCAATTTGAGTTGCTTGATCATTCCCTCTAACTGGTAGATAGAAATCTTCAAGTAAGTTTTGCATGTTGTATTTTAAATTATAATCACCGGTTTTCTCATCCATGTACGGAGTACGTTTTAAGGTTGAGATAGTTTTTTGCATGAAGTTTTCTACTTCATTTGGTGGAATAGAACCAACATTAATTTTAAAGATACGTTTTTCAGGTGCGCGTACAATTCTATGAATTAACATAGCATCTTCCATTAACGCATATTGCTTATATAATTTACGACCTGGTTCGATATATGATCTACCATAAGGTAAATAGTTCATATCCGAAAGTAAACGGAAGTGGGCAATTTCATAATTATCAAAAGTAACCATACTAGCATTTTGCTGGTTTGGTACACTATAATAACCTGAAGAAGAACCACCATAAAAACCATCTGGATTGTAATTAAATATTACTTTAGATGGATTTTCTGGGTCAAAATTTTCTTGTCTTTCAATGTGGTAGGCTGAATATGGTATTACATTATATACACCAAATTTTTCTGAAATCTCTAGTTTAAGGAAGAAATCACCATACTTACACATTTGACGAGTCCAAGACCAAAGGTTAAACTCAATATTTAATACGTCGTAAAATAAGTTATATAAAATTTTCTGAATGTCTTCATCGGATGATTTAATTTGTAATACCTCACCCATGTCATTTTTTAATGTACACTCATCAGCTACAATATCAAGAGCAGAAGCTACAATAGCATCTGTATCCATTACATCATAATCTGAATACAGCATAGTTCTCATATACTGGTAGTTCAGGTTAAATTGAGCACCGTATAATGAGGTTGAAGATGGATTTTGGTAAACTCCTCTATATCTATCCATTAAAGAGTTTGTAGCAAACTCACCAGAAGTTTGTATGTGATCGGTATCAATAGTTTTTAATTGATTTCCACCTACATTACGGATAACAACATCCGAGGAGAATAATCTTTGTAATCTAGTAAATAAGCCTTTATCAGCCATAATAGTGTTTATTATTATAAATATTATCTAAAGAAGCCAACTAATATCTTCTTGGTTTCCATTTACATCTTGTATATAAGGATTATCAACATTATTAGCATTATACCCACCTTTCCAAGATACTTTATTAGTAGCTATACTATTTAAAGCAGCCTTACTCATATCTAAATGTTGTTGGCTAAATTTAAATGATGTATCACGCATAAACATACCAATACCAAATGACATAACTAAATCATCATTATAGCCTGGTTGGGCTTCAGCGCGTCCATTTTTCCACATGAATACTTTCATTTCTTCAAGTAAACGTTTTGATTGAATAGTAACAGATTTATCATTAACATATTCTTGAAGTTTACCTATTATTAAAGGTCTAACTCTAGATGTCATACTAAATCCAGGAACCATTTTACTTGTATCCATATATTTATCAAAATACGAATCTGCTCTTGTGGAATCACTTTTAGTTGAGTAATAAAGATTAATATACCCTCTGTCTATTACAGTTTGAATAGTTGCCCAACCAATTGAAGCATTCTCTATTACTAATAGGGCTTCATTATATTCAGTAGCTATACCTACTAGTAAATGACCAAATTCTTTAGTGCCTAATTGTCCTTTATATTCAGCAACTTGAGTATTCGTTTCAATATCAATAACATGGAACGCAGAATAATCTTTCCCATCTCCACGAGCAACGTCTGCAACAACAAGGTAGGTTCGAGAATAGTCAGCTGGTTCCCAAATCCATAAATTTTGATCAGCACCTCGTTTTTCGAGGGGATCTTTAATATAAGTTTGCTCATAAAATTCTAAGTATTCAGCATAGAATACAGTATCACCTGAGGTGCTAAAATCACAATCACATTCTTGTGCAGCCATTCTAGGATCACCTAATAATTCATCTTGTCTATCTCTCCATGTTTGATCACGCTCTGGATGGACATACCAGGGAAGTTTAATAGGTAAAAAATCATTTTCACCATTTTCTGCCCTAACCCAAGTTTGATGAAACCAGTTACCTGTACCATAAGGAGTAGATAATGCTATACACCCACCACCAGTAGCAAGTGTTTGTTGAGCTGAAGCCCATATTTCACCAATATTTTCAATAAATGCTGCCTCATCAATTAATAGTAATGATACTGCTTCTGATCTACCAGCATCACTACTTGCAGATGTTGCTTTAATTTGTGATCCATTACTTAATCGTAATGTTAATTTATTATTTTCAAGTGCATCTATTTTAAGCCAGGAAGGTAAATTTTCATACATAAATTTAACCTTCGTAACCATGTTTTTAGCTGTATCTTGTTTTGTTGCTATACAAAGTACGTTTTTATCTTTATGAAATAACATTAGCCATAAAGAATAACCAGCACCTAAAGTAGAAATACCTAACTGTCTAGATTTTAGTACTACTGAATAAGGATTTTCTTGGAATAATTTTAATACTTTATCTTGAAATGGATATAGGTTAAATGGAATACGCCCACGTTGAGGGTGCTGTATGTAACAGTACTTACGCATAAAATGAACTGGGTCAGCAGCACATTTAACATATTCTTGTTGAATAATTTTTCTTAAATCTTGACTCATTTACCTATTTTCCAATACATGCGAGCTGTATAGACAGGTTGAAAATCTGGGTTTAAACCTATTCCAAAACCGTATGCATTTCTTTTTTTATTAATGTATAATAATTCACCATTAATATTTTGTACTGCTTGATTAGTTGCTCCTACCGAAATACCTCCGAAAAATTCCTTTTTGTAGAGGTAAACAGTATTAGTAATTGTAGTTGTTGGGATGAATATGTTGGATTGAACATCTCGTTTTGATATTAAATTACGAGTAACCGTATCATTTATCACTATGAAGCCAAGGCTATCAACCTTAATAGTATCAGTGTAAAAATACTTAGCATAATAATCTTTTAGAATGCTTATAGTATCAATGGGTGCTTGAAAAGTATCAATGTCTACTACTGTTTTTCGAATATATTTAGGTACATATTCTTTTGTTTCAACTTTTAAAGTATCCCACCTGGTTATTATTTCTGTAATAACCTTTGGTTCTACTGGAGGTGTAGAAGAGCAGCCTCGTTGTAAAAACAATAGAGCTGCTAGTACTACAACTAGTAAAGTTTGAATATTTTTAAATAAGACCTTCAAGTTCTTTCTTGATTTTAGTTAGTTCTTTTAAACGAGCTAATAATCTTTCTTTATCTTCACCTTCAGCTTTTTTCCATTTGTTAACTACAGCTTTCATCTCTTTAGATGTGTCTTGTAATTTACGAGAAATTGTAGATATTGAATCGTTCTTTTTAATATCTTTAGCTACTGGTTCAGCATCCTCATCTTCAGTTATATCTGCTTGTAATGCCTTGGTTTTTTCCAATTCGTCATTATATGCTTTAGCCACATCTACATCTTCTTGAGATACTTCTGTAAGGACATCTACGATAGTTTCTTTAATATATTCTGCTAATTCTGAACGTTTCATTGTAATATTGTTTTATTATAAATATGTTAAGAACTAATATAATTTATTATTTGGAGAATTCGTTCTTCAGTACTGCCTGAAATCTCATGGTAATTTTTAATACGGTGTTTATTTTCTGATACAATCAGATTGATAGTAGTATTAATTAAATTTCTATAATCAGTATCAGTTTCTCTAATACCATTATCTTCTATTTCTATACCTTTAGGTGATATATAAAATATATAATCATATTCTTTTAAAAATAACCTAGCATATTCTTCAAAGGATTGTTTATCAATAGCATCTATGGATTTAGATGCCTTAGCAAATGCCATAACATCCACTACAGTTCTATCTGTGATTATATTTTCAAGCATTAATTCGCTGGTACGTTCAGCTAAAAATATTGTTTGACCTTTTAATGTTGAAATTGTATTCATCGGAATACCTTTCGCCATTAATTCTTTAGAACGTTCTGTTCTAAAATTATAATCTTTAAAATAATCTAACTCTTGAAGAGCATTAACAAGTGTAGTTTTACCTACACTCATTGTACCACATAATCCTATTTTCATACTAAATTGTCATTAATATTTTCTTGTGATGAACCAGGCATTACCCTATAACTATCACTATCAAAGTGTTGTGTTGATACTTCGAATATAGTAGCTCCTTCTGTAAGAGCTAACATTTGGTGAGGTTGCCCAGGCATTAAATGAATACAATCTCCCTCTTTAACTATTCTTGATTTTAATTCTGCTGATTCAGTATTAATATACTTATATTCAAACTTACCTTTTGAAATATACCATGCTTCATCTTTAAGTAAATGATAATGCATTGAAAACTGTTTATTAGCTTTAAATACTAAAAGTTTACCACAATAAAGCTCATTATTGATAATCCATAATTCATAACCCCATGCTTTTTCATGGCGTTCACCTTGGTATGGTTGTGCTTCTATTGTTAAATCTCTCATATTAATTCCTATAATCAGATAATAAATTTTTCATTGAAGTATTTTTATACCAAGGTAGACCTTCACGTTCCTGCATAATCTCCATATATTCTTCATAGCCGTATTCAATGCCATTTAAATAATATGATTTAACCATTTCGCTACTATTATCATAAGGTTCAACAGCAGGACCATCCCATCTATGGAATTTCCAATTTTCTTCACCTTGGTAACGTGCTAAATGAATAATAGCACCTTTTGAATTGATTTCTTTATACTCGTATAATCTACTTTTAGCCATAACTTATTTATTTTAATTTATTAAATATACAAAAACTATTTTGAGAATCCAAATTAATATAATTCTACAAAATCAGGGTATTCTTCTTCGTCTTTCATACATTGCAATACCCATTCTGCAACATAATTTCCTTGTGCTCCTGAAACTGTAATACCACGAGCTGAGAGAGCATCACCTACAAAGTGAACATTATTATAATCAACTAATGCTAATGTATCATAATCAACTAATGGTTCAGGTGATAGATACTTAACTTCAGGTACATATACACCCCAATCATCACCTAATGTTGGAAATACTTTTTTCATATCCTCAATAAAATCATCAATATATGAATAGTAGCCTTGGAATGCTTCTCTTACTTCATCCATTTCACTAATGGTAACAGCACTTACATTCTCACCTTCAGATGTAGTAGATGGAGTACGAGTAGGGCTATAAAATAAACCTGTACCCTCTTTATTTACTTTCTTTACTAAATCTCTAGACCATTTAAATGGTTCATCAATACCAGGAATTTCCATTAATATGCCAAAATTGGTCATATTATTCCTAAATGCTTCATCTTTTTTAGCATGTCCGTTGTAGCTATGATCTCCATACGTTTCTTCAACGGCAACATATGCTGCATTGTTGTTTGTACAGAAAGAACGTAGTGATACTCCTTCATCAAATTTTCTATATAATTTAAAGTCATAACTAATGTCAATTAGTTTTTGGAAGTGTTTTTGTGGTGCTTCAAATCTAACACCAACTTGTACTGGTTTTGGTTCAGTAGGTAGTTTATAATCGTCTGCTAATTGTTTACCAAAATCTATACCTGATTTACCTACTGCAAACATCAAACGATCATAATTAATAGGCCAATTTTTAGGATTTATAAAGGATTCTTCTTCTCCTATGAATATTTCTTGAGCATCAAAATCAATTGAAGTTACTTTAGTTTCCCAAATAAACTCAACACCATTATCAACTAAAAAATTATACCAATTTTTTCCAATCTCATGCAGATAATCTGTACCAACGTGCCATACAGGAAACAAACGTAACCCAAAATATGGTTTGATAAAATCAGGTTCTGCTATTGGATTTGAACATTGTACTTCCTCTGGTTTAGGGTGGAAACGTTTAAAGTTATTAATTACCTCATCAAACAATTCCATTGCTTTCTCTTCACCACAATATTTAGACATATGTCCTCCAATTGCTGTGTGATAAGTTAATTTACCATCACTCCAACCACCTGCTCCTAAAAACCCAGTCATTACTTCTGAATATGGTCTACGATATGGATCTTTACCCATATCAATAATTGTGATGTTTTTGCCTGGGAATCCGTTGTCTACTAACTTAGTAGCAGCATTAACACCTGCTACTCCAGCGCCTACAATTACTAGTTTCTCTGCCATTTATTTTAAATTTTTAACCCCTAAATATACGAAAAATATTTTGGGAATCCAAGTTGTGGGGCCACAGCTCCCATAAAAAATTAAATTGAGAAATCGACTGGCTATGAATCAGTCTAAATGTATTTTGAGTGTTAAATTACCAGTGCCTTTTATAACACGATGCCACTCATGACGTTTAATAAATATACGCTCATTTAGTGAGGTAGGCAAGCTATCTTCAAGCTGAATAGACCAATCAGTTTTACCTATAATCTCAATAGTACGATCTTGATCATCTCGATGCCACATTAACTCGATTGGGTCAATGTCGTCTCCGAATTCACGGAGAATATATTTGTTTGTAATCTCTAAGTCGGTGTAGGGTTTACCAGAACCCTCCGAAGTTTGATTTGAGTCCGAGTAACTTTGCATAACGTGGTAGACGGCAAGACCAATATCCTGCTTTAGTTTTATCCTTCTTTTGAGCACATTTGTGACGTTTTGCAAACGCATTACGTGCTTTTTTATCATTAATTTTAGCTCTTAAACCACCTGAACCAAAACGTACTGTTTTAATTTTCTTGGTTTTAGGATCTTTAACATAAACTTTATATGCTTTACCTCCTGATGAGTCACGCATTGGTTTATTTAATTTTTTATTATTTTTCTTAGCTTTCTTTTTAGCTTCAAATAAAGAATCTACACTAGCACCTTGAAGGTAATCATTATAATATGCTTTAGCTTTCTTTTTTACTTGCTCTTCACTTGGTTTTTCATCAGGTGAGGCACCAGCCATCATATCATCTCTAACCATTTGAACAAAGTCATTATAGGTTAGTTTTTTATTTTCGTCTAATTGACTTCTTACAAGTGCCTTCCAATTAACCATTATTTCAGCTACTCCTTTTATAAACTCTGGATTTTTTAAATCATCCTTAAATTTACCAAATAATGCTCTTAAATCTTCTCTAAATTTAGCTACTGATCCTGTTGGTTGAAATGGTTCAGAATCTGGGTCCTCTGGATTTCTATTAAAACCACTATAACGGGTAACTTCATTCATAGACATATTGTCCATTTCATTAAGCTCGGTTTCTGTTAATTCGATAGGGAAATCTAATGGTACTTTTTTACCCTCAAACATACCGAAATGACCTAAATCTGTTTCGGTTAGTACTTCAAGATCATTATCAGTTACCTCTAATATACCACGTGTGTATAAAGCGCGGGCTTCAGCCCATAATTCGAAATATTTCTGTGATCCAGCACGGTACACATGCTCTGTAAGAGGCATGTCGTTATCCATGTGGTATTTCAAACCTTCAGATAAGATTTCCTTTGGTGCTATACTTTCATTTAGCATTACTGGTTTTGAACCTCCACAATCATTACATCCGCAATCGCACATTATTTCATTATTTCGTTATAAGATAATTCTACTTTATCTCCGGTTAGACTTCCATTTTTATATAGTAAATTTTCAGGTTGTACTGTTGCTCTTAGACCACCTGTAGCTTTACGAGTTGAATCATGTCTAATATTAAGAACAGGTTCTAAATTAAATGTCTCTACATCATCTAAATCTTCGATAATTTTTGAAACTTCAACTCTAATAGTATCACCTTCTTCACTAAAGTCTTTAGGTGAATATGTTCTATATATTACAACAGCATCATCTGAACCAAATATAATAGATTGTTCATCTTTAGAAGGTAAATCAGTTACAATAACACCTGTTACCTTTTTACCTGTATCTTCATTATACATAACATTAATACCTTCTTTTTCATTACCTAATTTATCAGTAAAGGGTTTAAATGTTAGTTCGGGTGCGAAATCACCTCTTTTAATTTTTTCTGAAAGTTTCGCAACTACATCTTTATATCTTGAATCTGAGCTTTCCCAGAAACCAGCATTATCCTTTTTAATTGATATAGGGTAAGCTTTATCTCCAATTAAAACAACGTCTGCTTTTTTACCTCCAGCAACATCGTATCCTACATCTTTTACTTCTTTAATAGCTCTTGTAGCATAGTTTTTATTTGAACCAACAAATACTACATTTTTAGGACCATCTTCAAGATATTTTTTTAATTCATTAGATAATATATCCTCATTTTCTGTACCAGCTGAGGCTCTACCTTGTGCTCCTGTTGGTTTTAATAAAAATGTAGCACCTTTATATAATATACCACCCATTGAAGAACCTTTAGCATTTGGATCAAACGTAAAGTCTTCTAAAGCATCCATCTTTTGAGCATAATCAAAACGTTCTGCTCTAGGAACTAATACTTTATATCTATTACCTGAGACTTTGATGAAATCTTCATCTTTAAATTCGAATTTGTCTTTAAGAATTTCAACACCTTCTTCAGCGTCTGTAGCTTCAAATAATAAATTGAATTTTTCACCCAATACTTCACTTAATAATGATTCTAACAAAGTAATATCCTGCTCATTATTCATGTCAGGATACCCTTTATCAAATTTATAAGCGTATTTTTGGAAAAATTTATCTAATGCATCCATATTAAGCTGATTCTTTTCTTTCTTGCCAATCGTAAGATACACTATCTTCTGTGATAGGACCACCTTTAGCCCAAGTTCTACAAGTTCTAGCTGAATGGCATTTAAAATTATGCATCCAGCAGTAACCTAATCTACCACTGTCATCTGATACTTGACCTGGCATACATTCATCCATTCTAGGTGAAATGTCAAAGGCAACACAATTACCACATAATGTTTGTTTAGCTGCTTCTAGGGTTGTATTCCAGTATTCAGCTAAATCTTTCCAATAATTTCCGGGTTCATCTATGTTTAATGGACCATATTTAATATAATCCGCTTTTATAGATGCATCTCTATTTTTAGTATTTAGCTCAAGGTTTTGAGTAGCAGCAGGACAAGCCATTGATGCTTCAAATAATCTACCTTTAGCTAGATATTCTTTAAAATCAAATCCCATATTATTTATTTTCAATTAATAATTCACCTAAAACTTCAATTTTACCCATAACTTCTTGAAATGCTATTGGATCAATATCCATACCGTCTTTAGTAGATTCATATAATTCTTCTAAAAATCCTTTATACTCTTCAGTAAATTTATCTTTATTAAAATCACCATTAGATGCTTGTTCGTAATAAGGTGCTTTAACTTTAAAATGATGGTATGTTAACATAGAATTACCACCTTTTTCTTTAGCATTATCAGCTATTGTTTCTGCACCTTCACCTCTACCTTCAGCAAAATCTTTCATTTCTTCTACTGGGATGTCTTCAGTAAGTTTACCTTCAGTTATATATTTTTTAAAATCAAAGCTCATTATGCATCTATATCTGTTTCTGTATCAACTGTTACTTCATCTCCACCAGCATCAACTGATACATCTGTTGAAGTTTCTTCTGGGAAGTTACCACCTGAGCTACCTGTATCAAATTCAGCAGCATCTTGGGTTCCTCCTATATCAGGAGCACCATATCTTAAAATACGAGCAATTGCTTGTTCAGCATTTTCTTGCTCATTTAAGTTAAGTAAATAATATTTTTTACCCTCAATCTCAGCAACGAATGTTCTAGGAGTGTAAACTAAATAAAAATTTTCGTTATTTTTAAGATTAATACGGAATGTAGTAGGTTTTGGAGCAACCCAGTCAATTGAACCTACAAATAGATCAAATTGAGGACCTAATAGTGATACTATTACATCCTTTAATTCTGGAAATTTAGTTAACTCGTCATATTCGACTGCAGCTTGCTCTATGCTAACTCTATCTCTATAGACTGTTTTAACTAAGACCTTAATTTTATCTCTTAGTTCCTCTTTAGTCATTATCCTTTTTGTTTAGCGGTTGGGCCTTTACCTCCACCTTTTGCTTTATATGAAGCTACTGCACCTGCAATTGCTTTAGCAGCTTTTTCTGATTTGCCTTGTTTTTTAATTTTATTAACTAAAGTTTTGTATGATTCGTCTACTTCATCTTTAGCAACCATCTTTTTATCCCAATAACCCTTAGGCAAACCTTCATCAATATCAACGTCAATTACATCTTCTGCAGAGGCAACATCTACCATAGCATCGATTTGAGGTTCGTTTATTTCAAAATCTAAGTAGTGTTTTGCACCTACTAACATATCTTTAGCTTTGATTACTTTTGATTGCCACCAGTGTGGGAAATCAACTTCACCTTGACCTTCAAAGCCATCTACCATTTGGTAAAGTTCCATAGCGTATTTTCCAATACGATATAGATCACCTTTTAGCATGTGAGGCTCATTGTCTTGATGACCTAAATCTAGGTCTTCATCTATAGGCAATTGTCTTGACATATCGTCAAACTCACCAACTGCTTTTTCTAAGCCACTCATAAATAATCCTAACTTACCTCCTGGGATAGTAATGTAGTCTCCTTTATCTGTAGTGATTTGTAATGATGCACCATCTTCTTTACCACCAGAAAATCTTTTAAAATAGAATCCGTCTTTATTATATAATTCAGTTCCTTCTTTTAAATCACCTAATTCTTTAACTGCTCTAAGTAAATCAGCTTTAGCTTCATCAGTATCAACACCTCTATATTTAGCAATGCTTTTAATAGCACGCATAGCAATACGTTTTTCTTCAGTTGAAGCACCTTCTTCTAAAGCAGATGCTGATGATTTGATTTTTTTAACTAGTTTCATTAAATCAACATATGGATATCCTGTTTCTTCCATAGCATCTTCAATATCTAAAGTTCCCGCTGCTACTTTTTCAGCATAGGCTTTAGGGGAAAAACGATCAACATATGCTTCATTTGTGTTAACAGGTTCTACCATTTTAGCAGCCATTGACATAAAATCAGGGAACATTCTTAAAGCATAACTACGAGCATTTGACATGATAAGACCCTCTCTTTCAGTATCAAATTCTTCGAAGTCATCCATATAAAAATCTGTTGCATCTTCTGCTGCAGTCATAATCCTAGTTAAACCTGGGAATTCAGTTGGTTCACCTAAATCTCTATGCATTGATTTAAGTAAAATAGATTGGTCGGAACTACCCCATTCGTTAATATCACTTTTGATTTTAACAGGGTGCATTTTGCCACTACCTTTAGGAAATTCGAATTCTTTTTTACCTGCATCTTTAGCAGCATCAGCTGCTAATACAAATGCATTACCCTCTTCTACTTGATCTTCCTTTACAGGGTTCATTAGGGCGGTTTTAACCATTTCTTTAATTCTATCTTGATCCATTGATTCTGCTTGTTTTTTAGCTAATTTAGTAGCGCGACCATACATTACGGCTTCCGCATCCTTACCATATTTTTGAGTTAGGGCACGCTTGTTTTTTTTCATCTTCATGATGATATCCTCGCGATTAGCTAATTCAGATTTAGTAAGTTTACGTTCGTTCATGTCTTATTTTTTGTCTTCTGCAACTGAGGCTTTACGGTAATCAGAAATTAATTTTTTGATTCCACCTAACGCTTTACGAGCTCTACCATGAGAGGCTTTAGATTTACCTGAGTGTTCTACAGAAAATGTTTCGTATAATGCGTCTAATTGTTCTTTTAATTCTTGAGTATTCATAGCTTTTATTATTTATAAATTATTACTTGATTTTATTCCACATTGGGAATATTGATTCGTTAAGATTTTCCTTAACTTCTTCTTTAATATCACCTTTTACTTCTTCATCCATGTTGTCTTTAGTTTCCTCTAGACCCATTTCAGCTTCCATTTCAGTAGTGTTTAGATTTACATCTAAGTCATCCATTTCATCTACTCTGGCAACTTGGGAACGGGTAAAATAAGTAATTGTATTACCAATTTGATCCATTAATTTTTCATCACCTAAATCAGAAGCAGCTTGTTGAGCTTTCATAAGTAAAGCTTGTACTTCTTCTACATCTTCGCTTTCGCCTGGCATTGAAGCTTTAACATCAATGTCAACTTCTTTTTCTTCGTCGTCAACTTTAATATCTTTTTCAATGTCAACATCAATGTTTTCGTTGTCTTCAACTTCAACATCTTCTGCTTCGTCTACTTTATCTTCGTAGTACTTACTACCTTCATCTACTTTTTCTTCGTTGACATCATCTTTGAAGTCTTTTTTTAGCTTAGCTAATTTTTCTTCATTGTCTTTGATATCTTTTTCAAGATCTTTGATGTGGTCTCTATCATCACGAATAGCACCTTCCATACGTTCCTGTTCTTCTTTATTTCCTTTTTTAGAATCTTCAGCTTCGAACATCATAGCTGCTTTGATCATTTCCTTTAATTCAGATTTTTTCATTTTATTATTTGTTGAGGGTTTTTCTTTAATTTTTTCGTCTACTTTATCTTCGTAGTACTTAGTTTCTGTAGCAGCGGGTTTATCCATATCCGTAAATTGCAAGAACTCATTGTCATCTTGATCCATTTCTTCTTTAAGATCGTAGTCTCTTATAATACCACCTAAGTATAGTTTAGCATCATCAGTTGACATTGCTCTAACTAATTCTCCAACTGCTTTTTCAGCACCAAGAGAATCAATGATTTTTTCAGCCATATCAAATGCTTCATCATCTAAAGTTTCTTTAATTTGTCCTAAAACTTCTTGCATATAATCGCTTGTTTCTCTTCTGCGTTCCATGTAATCGGTTCTTTCACCATCAGCCATGCCCATTTCAGCTCTTGATTCAGCAGCTGATAGCATTTTAAAGTTACCCATGCTATCGATAATAGCTACTAGACCACCTTTTTCACCATTTCTAACTTCGTATCCTTCACCTTTTGGTTTAATGGAAAAGTTACCGCCCCAACCTTCACCTACACCTATAGGGTCAACGCTGTCTGGTGTTTGAGCTGTAGTGTCTGTATCTAATTCGAAACTTTCACCTTCCATCCTACCTACAGTATAGATTAAGAAATCGCCTTCATCAGCGCTTTCTTTAGTGAATTCTTCTGCTACTGTATCAGCGATGTCTACTACATCTTGAGGGGCTAATGCTTCGTTAAGCTTGCCTTCTGCTAAATATTTTTTATAATTAAAGTTTCCCATTATGATATATTATATGTGATAAATATGGCTACTTTTTGGACTGATACGTCCCTTTTTTATAAGATGCTTTCTTTGTATTTTTTACAAATTGTTTACCTTTTTTACCTCCCGCTTTTTTCTTACGAGCTGATGCTGCTCTTTCTTTTTTGGTTAAAGATTGAGCTTTTTTCTTTGGTAGACAACGAGAAGGATTTTTCTTGTTCTTCATAGTACCACAAGGGCCAGTAATATTACCAGCCGTATCTATTCGAACCCAGTTTTCCTTTTTAAACCAGTCGCGTAGTGATTCGTCTATAATTTCCTTTACTCTATCTCGTGTCATTTTTTCTTTTTACCTGACATTTGTCCTTTACAAACTTTAACTGCTCTACCACTTAGATAGGCTGAAGATTTTTCACCAGCGGCCATTCTACGTTTGCGATATGCTTCACCTTTTTTGCAAAGTTTGCCTTCTTCTAGGTTTTTACCTAATTCAATAGTTTCTTCTATATCCTTAATTACGTTCATAAGGATTTTATTCAAAGTAGCTGTAGTTAAACCTTTAGTTTTACCTTCGGGGTTGTCGTCTGTTTTAAGGTATTTGGAGTAGCCTTCTTCTTCTTTTAGTGATTTTGCTACTAAAGTTTTCCAATTAGAGTAATCAGCTTCGTCCCAAGGAGCAATCTCCTTTTTATTGAATGAACCTTTTTGGCCCATAACAGGTTTGCGGTTTAAATAATGTGTACCTAAAGTAATATTATCTTGGAAGAATTTATCTACCTTTTCTTGTGAAGGCATGTATACATCGTATTCACTTATAGTAGATTCTTGTGGGTTAGCAAATACTCTAACATTGTCATAGCCTAATTTTTTAGCATCGTAGAAAATGCTATCATCATCAGCATCTTCTGGGTTGTTAAAATAAATCTCAAAAACATCTTTACCGAAGTCCTCTATGTATTTTACTTTAACATCGTAGCCCATACCTTTAAGGGCTTTTTCAAATTTAAAAGCTTCTACGTATACGTTTTCTTCTAAAGGTTTAGAAAAGAATTCTTGTATATTTTTAATATCTTCCATTATTATAATCTATTAACTCTAGTAATATAAACCATATAACCTCTATCATCGTCATCAATATCAAAAGTTACAAAATCATTTCCCCATTTTTTATTTTGGTTATCATTTGCAAAATCTGCTTTATCTTGATTACTACCAATAACTTCAATTTTTTTACTATCAGCAATAAATTTTAATTCAGGATATTTACCTTTTAATTCTTGAGATAAATCTTCTAAAAAAGAATCTACCATTTCATTTAATGATTCTTCTATACTTAATTCAGCATGTAATACTTCCATAAATGGGATAAAATTATGGGTACCATACTCATTTTTAAGTATAGTAGCTATAGCTTTAGCAAAATCTTTATACCCTAAAGATTCATCAACCCCCGATATTGCTTGATCGATTGCTTTTGCTGCTAGGTCTGCCTGACTTTCGTACAGGTTTGCTTCCTTTAGATATTGGTTTTTCAACCACTTGTTTGTGCTGAATTGGCTCATCCTTTTTAGGTTTAATTTCTTTTTTAAGTTGGGTTGGAATAGGTTTTGGTGGGTCAACTTGTGTTTGGACAGTATCCTTAACATAAGTTACACCACGTTGTCTTTTTATATTAGTTCCTGGTTTAAATTCCATGGTTATAAATATGGAAGAAAATTTATTTCTTCAATGATTTAAGATATTTAACAGTCTCTTCAAGATTTTTTTCTGCTAATTCTCTATTAATACCACCTTTCCAATTTTGAATATCTCCTGCTTCTGAAACGTAGCCTTGGTTTGATTGGGTTAGGGCATCTTCTAATATATTTTCGGATATAGAAATAAGTTTATCGATTGTTGAATTATCTAATTCGCGTTTATAATCTTCCCATAAACCTTGTAATTTAAGATCCATTTCAAATTTACATTGACAATTAAAACAATGTCTAAAAAATTTATAAATAGGAGAATCTAAACGTTCTTTCATTACAGAACCACAACTAGGACAAAACAAAGGCATTAATACCTCTTTTGCTTTATCTAATTTAGTGATATTTTGTTTAATACCATCTTTAATAGTCCATTCACGACCGTTTTCAGTCCAAATATCACCTTCTTTATAGAAGTCTTTTGATTTCCTGTAACCAACTCCATCAACTGTACGTTCACCTGATTTACCAGACATTACGTTACGGACTCGTGTTACATCTTTTTTTGAAATCTCTTTTTTTAAAACATTATCTTGGCTCATAAACCTAATTTTTCCAATTCTTTATTAACTTGCCCTTGTGAAGTATAATGGATACCTATACCTCCAGCATCTCTCCATTGTTGGATATTGTCCATTCTGTCATCAATTAAAATATGATTAGGAGCAGCAAAATTCTTTTTATTATAAGATCTAGCAAGGGTTAATTTAGTATTAGGAGTTTTATCACGTCTCCATAAACGTTTTCCTATCTTAGATGTTTCACTACGTGAAGGAGATGATAATAACATATGGTCATATTGAGATGCTCTATTGTAAAGTTCTTCACCACCAGGCATCCATTCCATACCGCGCCAAAAACCTACTCCAGCTCTTTCAATTGCTTCCCAAAAACCTTTAGTACCATATTTAGCCTCAAATGTTCTAGGATCTTCACCTGTTAATTCTTCAAATTGCTTATCAAAATCAACAAGTACTCCATCCATGTCTAGGAATATTTTATAATCCATAACCTCTTCTTTATTTTCAAATACCGGTAAAGATAATGCCTTCCTTCTGCGTCTCCAAAGATCTAATACCATTTCTTTATCTTCTTTATTTTCAAGACCAGGAGCAATATCTAAATAATTATTAATTACATCAGCAAATGGTTTTTTAGTTTTCTTAGCTTTTAAATATAAGCCTTGAAGCATAGCATCTACTTCTTTATCTAATAAATAATAATTTTTATAAGGTAATACTTTTAATTTATTGATCATGTCTCTAATTTGGAGATCATCATCTTTATATTTACCTGTTCTTAAATTATCCCCAGATTGAGTTAAATGTTCAATCTCATGTCTAATAACATCTGAAACATCAGCTGAAAGTTTAGACCATGCTTGAGGTAATACTTCTGGGTTTATAGTAAATAAGGTAGCTATAAATGGGAATTTATCTTCTTCCTCACCACTATTTGAAGTTCCATCTACTTCATATCCATCAACTTTTTTATCAAATATAAGTCGACCAACATAATTAAATTCAATTTCCCTACCTTTACTATCTTTCTCGTCAATATCTATATCAATAAATGATTGTTTAATTTTTGGATCGGCTTTATAATCAGCTACCCATTTTTTAATAGTAAGATTAGTAAGTTTAGTTACTAATGAATCATAAACACCTTCATTTAAACGAGCTAACTCGTAAGCATAAGCATTTAAACCAAATGGATCTTTTACTTTACCGCTTGGATTATTTGACTTTTTATAGTCATCCATATTTTTATCTGAGGTTTTCTTACCATCTTCATTTAAGCTATCAGTCCAATTTCTAAACGTCATTGTCCCTTTTAAATTAGCTTCAGCCTCAATTTTATTTAAATAATCATCTTCTTGAGTATTAGTTGTAGTAATACCACCTAATCTACCCTCTAAATTTTGAATATGATGTATCATTTCATGCGCATAACTTCGCACAATATCTTTGGGATGACGACCTTCAGTATATAAAACAATGGTTTGTGTGTTTGGTTCGTAGTATGCGGTTTTACCAAAGAAATCACGTGCATTCTCACTATCACCATCTACAAACTCAAGTGCAGGTAATGGTTTAATATTATACCCTTTATCAATCATATGTTGAGTTAGTTGATCGATT
>Ga0181398_1000228_pt1 | contig 17362 bp, 21 predicted proteins | sample 21SPOviralmetaG_FD_130127 | JGI IMG/M metagenome (GOLD analysis project Ga0181398, IMG submission 130127) | Marine viral communities from the oligotrophic San Pedro Time Series (SPOT) site, San Pedro Channel, CA, USA - 21 SPOT_SRF_2011-04-29 | ecosystem: Environmental > Aquatic > Marine > Strait...
AGAGGGCTGCGATCGAATGCTTGAGCGAGCAATTCAACCCTGAGATGTTCTCGATGATCGGCGCGGTCAACGATAACTACTCTGATACTCTAGAGCGGATGCGTGAGGCGTTCGGCATCAAGCCCGAGAAGGTAGCATTCTGCAACCAGTAAGATGAGTGCCAAGTTTCATATATTTAAAGCGCCAAAGCAATGGCTAGGTCGATACGATAAGAAAGTATTCGTATTGTATAGTGATAAAACCCACACCGAGTATTTAATAGACGCCGACGAAGTAATAAAGTTAATGGGTGATCAAAGCGTTAGTATTAGTAGTAGTGTTAAGGCTGATATAGATAGCATTTTAGAGGCTGCATTTGCAATGTAGGTCTAATTCGATAGTGTGTTGTTGTTGTAAGAGGTCGTTCTTTATATAGAGCGGCCTCTTTTTCGCGCACGGGTACCCCTCTCTTGCGCAACCCACCCCGCTCAGAGACGTTAACGTGGGAGAATTCCTATATAGAGAGTCGGGCCCGAGCCTTGTGAGGCCCCATGCCATTTAATTTTTTTAGCGCGGGAAAAAATTTATATATAAGAGGAACGTTCCCAAAAAAAAGCCGCCCCTGTAATAGGAACGACTTTTAATACTATACTTACCGCGGAGATCGTATAGATTTTTACTTCTTCAATAGTGCTACTAAGATAAATAGAGCTACCAGTCCAATAAGACCATTAGATCCACCTATAGTAGAAACTATGTTAGTGATATTACCGATAACATCTGCTCCGAATAGAGCACCTGTTCCGAATAATATCTCTGCTAATATTGAAATAGAAACTACACCGAGTCCTATTTCTGTGATAGCGGTGATACCGCTCTTTATATATGTGATTATGTTATCCATAGATCTATATTTAATCAATATTCTAAGGAGTTTTTCCTTTAAATTAATAAAAGTACCAGTAACCAATAGAGAGTTATCTCTCTCTAATAAAATAAATTACCATTCAATCAGGAACTGAGAATCTGGAACACTTATATCTAGATCCATAGAACGCTCATAACCTGGAGTAGTCTTACAAGAGGTAAGGAACAATATAAGTGCTATACTAAAGAGTAACTTCACCCTTTTCTATTAAGATATCCCTGTTAGCTAATTGTTCATCAGCTATCTCATCTTTAGATTTACCAAAGTAAGCCACGCCGTAATTGTTCTCTATAAGATAGGTATTAACATTAGTACCTTCTAGTGTAACTAGCTCACCTAAAATTCTACCATACTTACCTCTACTATCATCGGTCTTGGTTTGGAGTATAATACTTGAGCCTATTGGGCAAAATTCTAACACTTTAGACTTAGCTAAGTTACCAAAAACCTTCTCTACCTTATCTGATGTTCTACTCTCTGGTGTATCTATACCGTAGAGGCGAATGCGCTGCTTTTTAAGCCATACATTAAAACCTAAATCTATATCCACGTCAACAGTGTCACCGTCAACAACTCTACTTACAACTGCTTTATATTCGTACATATTTTTATTTAAGACCATCTGCGACAAATCCGCGCTTTGTTAGGGGTCGGGAAAAATTGCGCGATTGTATAAATAATAATATGAGTGAATATTCTAAATTATCTAAAGATGAGCTTGAAGAACTTGGCCGTAAGTATGGTGTAGAGTTAGATAGAAGGCTTTTAAAATCTAAAATGGTTAAACAGCTTGATAAGCATATCTCTTCTTTATCTAAAGATGAGCTTGAAGCGTTAGCAAGAGAAGATGGCGTTGAGCTTGACAAGAGACTAACTAAAGAAAAGCTAGTAGAACAAGTAGCAGACATTGGAGTTCCAGCTGAAGAGGTATCAGTTTCAGAAACAGATGAACAAAGAAGAGAAAGACTTCGTAATCTTAACATCTAATTGATTAAATAATTACATGGCATTAGGAGACAACTTAGCATTTTTAAACGAAACTACTTTTGGTTTAGAAGACGAACAAACATCTGTAACAGGTGTATCAGGTAAGATAGTATCAGATGGATCTTCAGCAAAAGTTTTATTTAACAAAGAAGGTACATTAAATACGCATACAGCTACTGTTAGCGCAAAGATAAATGATATTGTATATGAAATAGATATTGATCAAGCGTATGCTGGAAAAGAACTAGCAGTTATTAATGGCGATAGAATAGCAACTCAATTTACCTTTACAAAAGCTCTTACAGGTGGTAGTAATTTACAAACACTTTCTGCTCAAGGAACTAACTCAGTTGGACCTACACTTAGAAGATTATATCATCTAGGTTACGTTTAAAGTTGAATAGTATATTTTTAATAAAGATGCTTCCGGAAACGGGAGCATCTTTTTTTATGGGAACTGTGATATAATAGTAGTATGATTATTGTCGATTGTAAGTTCAATAAGAAAGCAAAGGAACTATTTAAGTCAGTTAATGTAAAGGTTAAGGAACTGGAACGATTTACAAACTTTATATTAAATGAATATAAAGGAACAAGAAAGATCTGGAACTATGAATTGCTTATTAAAACTATAGATTGCAATACATCTGGTTACTATTTTGAATGTAATGAAATGGAAATAGGAACTAAAACTTCAAAACGTTCCTTAGCGAAAAAAAGGGAATGGTATATTAGTTCCTATTTTCATGAACTATGTCATTTTGCTCAAGATAACTTAGATAAAGTTAAAGACTCTAAATTAGATTATACTGAGGCTGATGCAGCAAATTGCACCAATAAGTATTATAAAAATCCTATGGAAATACAAGCAAGAGAATTTGAAGATAAATATACTAAGATCTATTTAGAATTGTATTATTAATCCATTGGCCATAATCGAGCTTTCATATACTCGATATCTTTCTTTATTTCAGCAATATCAACTTCCATCTCTTTCATACTCTCTGTTATAATAACATCACCACTTGGTGTTATGAAATTGCTTATCAATGTTTCGATTTTTTCTACCAATGGTAACAATTCTCTTATCTCAGTTTGGTTTGTTTGAGCCATAAATCGTAAGGCTTGTGTTTCAGTTTCTAAACTCTCAATTTTTAAACTAATTATTTGTTGATCCTTAGCATATACTTCTTGAGAGACATAATTACTATTTAACCATAAAGCAGCTAAAGCACCTACTGCAGCTAAGAAAAAAGTAGCAAAATTTATATTATCCAAAAAGGATCGAAAGAAAGTAATAGGCTTTTCCATTTTAATATATTTATTAAATTTTCTTATAATAAATAATAATAATGGGTGATCAATCAAAAATTTTTAATCTTTACGAAAGTAATTTGAATCAATCAGCAATTGCTACTATGCAGCAAAGAAATAATGATAAAAATTATGGTAAGTATACACCTAATCAAGGTAAACCTTCTTACGCTAAATATAGTGTACCAACAACTAATGCATCAAAAGTAAAAGGAGCCCCTTTTGCATCAAATGGTATTAGTGGAGATGAAGAAATGCAAATTAAAGGTTTTGGTGTCATTGATAGCAGTCAAGCAGAAAAGTTACTAGAAAGATTAAAAGAAGATATACATGATTTAATTAATAAAAATGTAACCGGTGCAGTGCTTAAAAGTAAAATAGATTTATATACATCTATTTTACAACAAATAACTTGATTATTAAAATTTATATACTATAATTAGTATGTGGCAGATGTACTTAAATTAACTTGGGAAAATATAGATTTTTTAACTCAGTGTTTAGCTGATCAAATTAAAAAAAGATCTATAAAATATGATACGATAATAGCTTTAGGTAGAGGTGGTTTAATACCCGGGGCTGCGTTAAGTTATAAATTAAACATAAAGACACTTTATAATATTGGAATTAATACAAGACAAGACGATGGTAAGTATCTTGATACAATAGTATATCAACGACCTGATAAAATTGAAGAAGGTTCAAAAATATTAATTGTAGATGATATTAATGATAGTGGACGAACCTTTACTGCAGTAAATTCAATATTAAATCGTAATTATAATATTAGCAGTGATAATATTTTATATGCAAGTTTAGTAAAAAGAGAAGGGTCTGAATTTAATAATAATACTATTTCTGGTAATATTTTGTATACTTCTAGCTGGTTAGTGTTTCCTTGGGATAAATAATTAAGTGAGAGCACGACCCTTTTATTTTGAAATTAAAGATATGCTTACGCAGTTTGTTGCTGCGTTTGATGATATTGTCATAGGTAGATTTAATAGAGATAGAGTAGAAAAGGATAAAATTAACGTTAGATATGTATATGCTCCTAAACAAAGAGTATTATACGATCTTGTAAATGAAAATAAAACTCTAACATTACCGGTAGTTTCAGTTAGCGTAAATAATATTTCTAGAGATGAAAATAGAATCTTTAATAAATTAGACGGCTTTTATTATCAAGGTAATGTTGGAGATGAAAAAGTATCTAGACATATTAAAGCTCCAGTACCTATTAATATTACATTATCAGTTTCAGTATTAACTAGATATCAAACTGATATGGATCAAATACTAAGTAACTTTGTACCTTTTTGTAACCCGTATGTAATTATATCGTGGAAAGTACCTGAAAAATTTAATTTAAGTGTTGATCAAGAAATAAGGAGTGAAGTTTTATGGACTGGTGACGTTAGTATGAACTACCCTACTGAGTTAACATCAACCCAGAAAGCAAGAGTTACTGCAGATACATCTTTCACTATTAAAGGTTGGCTATTTAAAGATACTGATAATCCTTCTGGTAATATATTCTTTATAGATACTAATTTTCATAACGAAACTAAACTAGAATACTATGATAACTATGAATCATTATCAGGTAATGCATACAATGATGATAGAATTGAATCGTTCGAATTATCTGGATCGCCTTTCATAACTGATATATTCTATAATGGAATATTACTTCAAGATAATTTAACTATTGCCGCTAATGCATCTGGTAGTATTATTTTAAATGGTACTGGTTTTATTAATACTGAAACAGTACTATTTAGTACTAGTAATGAGACTGTTTATACTAATCTAACTTCTTTATCTAATTTTGATAGACAAGAAACAGTTACTGGGCAGTCAATACCTTTTACGATTCTAAATGACAATACAATAATTTTTAATTCACCCCCTATACCAGAAGGTAGTATAAGATTTATACCTTTAAATAAAGCTGGTTATGATTTTTCAGATCTATCATATATGGATACTTTATGCGGTAGAGGGTTGAGTAGTAATAATACGTTTATTATAGTAGAATAAGTATTAAATAATAATAATGGCCGACCAACAAAAACAAACAGGGCAATCTGGATTTCTTAAAAATTTAGTTAATAAATTACCATATCAATCTGTAGACTTTAATAAAGTATTAGGTGATTTAAATCCTAAGTATGATACCTTCCAGGATACTGGTATGAGGAGAGTTGAAGCGTTAGCTAAAAATTCTATTTTTTATAATAACGATTTTAATAATACAGGCGCCGGGCAAGTAAGCGTCGATGGTAATTATAGTGCTTTAGTATATGCTAACGTAGAAGAAAATAAAGGCGGTAGAATGAGAGATTACCGTATAATGGCTGCATTTTCTGAGATTAGTGATGCTTTGGATGAAATATGTGATGAATGTATTTCTAAAGACGATTCTGGAAATATAATTAATCTAAGTTTTAGAAATACAGACATAGATGAAGAGAAGCAGCAAAATATAAAAGATGAATTTGAAAAATATATTGATTATTTTAACTTTGAAAAGAAAGGTTTTGAATATTTTAGACAATTATTAATTGAAGGTGAACTTTATTTTGAGCATATTATCCACCAAGGTTATACAGATGACGGTATTTTAGGAGCTGTTGCTTTACCTACGGATTTAATTGATCCAATATATGATAATATTCAAAATATGATTATTAAAGGTTATATTTTACGTAAACCTATATTTGATCCCAATAAACCAGAAAAAATAGAAAAGTTTGATTTTATACCAATGGATGATAATCAAGTTTCATATATAAATTCAGGTATATGGAATCAAGATAAGACATTTAGATTACCTTTTATTGAAAATGCAAGAAGAGCATATCGTCAATTATCGTTAGTAGAAGATGCTATTGTAATATATAGACTAGTTCGTGCCCCTGAACGTTTAGTATTTAACGTTGATGTCGGTAATATGGCACCGCCTAAAGCTGAAGCATATTTAAGAAAATTAATTCAAGAATATTGGAGTAAAAAGACTTTCGATACAAATCAATCTGGTCAAGTACAGAAGTTTAACCCTCAATCTATGCTCGATAGCTTTTGGTTTGCTAAAAGAGCAGGTTCAGAAGGTACTTCAGTTACACAGTTACAAGGTGGTGCTAATTTAGGTGAATTATCTGATTTAATATATTTTGTTAATAAATTATATAAGGCATTAAAAGTACCTCTTAATAGATTAAATCCTGAATCAACATTTGACGATAGTCAAAATATTTTAAGAGAAGAATTAAAGTTTGCTAAGTTTATTATTAGATTACAACAGCAATTTGCTGGTGGTCTTAAAAATGGATTTATAACTCATTTAAAATTAAAGGGGTTATTCGAAGAATATGATCTTAAAGCTCATAATATACATTTAGAGTTTAATGTACCTACTAATTTCTATGAACTAAGAGAGAGTCAGAAGTTAGAATTAAAAGCTACAAACTTTAATTCATTAGCGTCTAACGAATTTGTTGCAGCAACTTATGCTCAAAAAAGATATCTCGGTTGGAATGATGTTGATATAAAAGCTAATAGAGAATTTTTACGTAAGGATGCTGAACTGCAATGGGAGATACAACAAATTGGTTCAGGGGGACCTAATTGGAGAGATGATTTACAAGCAGCCCCTGCAGGCGATGCAGCAGCTGGCGGTTTAGGGGCACCAGCTGGTGATGTTAGCGGAGAGACACCACCTGAATTTGGTGGAGGACCAGCTGAAGCAGGTACTGAACCTAGTGTAGAACCAGCCGCTCCAGCTCCAGAAGAACCTGAAGTTTAATTAATCTTCTTTTAAAACTAAAGTTAGACGGTTACCACTATCTAAAACTTGTAATAAAGTTTTTGCTGGAGATGCATCTTGCACTTCATTTATATATAATGATAAAAGTGTAGTATCATTACCAATACTTCTTGTGTTTAAAGTTTTTGTACCTCCATAAGCATTACCTACCGTATATTCGCTAACTGTTGATAATGCCGGTACTACTGAAATATGTATATCGCCTGCTGCCATATTATTATTTAATATAACCGTTAACTAATTCATTAAATAATTGTATGTCGAAGTGTGAAATAGCTCCTATATCAGGGTTTCAAAGTACCAATCTTAATTCTAGAGTAGATAATTTTAACAGACTTGGTGATAGAATACTAAGATCTTTGGGTTATCCTTTTACTAATGTTGAAATACATAGAGATCAGCTTTATGAAAATATTAGTATAGCAGTTGAATACTTTAGTAAGTTTGCAGGTTATACAAAAGAATATCTTATTTTCGATAGTAATTTATATAAAAAAGATTATGGTATAAAAATAGATGATCTCTTTACTTTACAAAATAGCGAGACTTTTGCTGAACAGAAAGAATTAAAAACACCAAATAAAGATTTTACGAAATCAATTAATACTCAAGAGACTGTATTTGCAGCTATATCAACAATACCTGGTTCATTATTTAGTTCAATTTCAAGTCTATCATCAGCTTTAGAGGATGGAATATCGGCTAATGATATTTTTGCTGAAGATTTTTATAGTGAAATTGTTAGTGAAGTTTCATCTATAAGTGATTTATTTATACCTCAAGTTAAAAATAATATTACCAGGCAGGGGTCTATAGTTAGTGAAACTGATCAATTAATTAATAGTTTTGATTACGATGTAATGGATTACAGAAAAGTAATTGCTGTTACTGATTTTGAAGAAGGTTCAAGTACAGGTATCAATACATTATTTACGATTGAACAGACGTTAGCTCAGCAAACATATTTTAGTTATGCAATGGGTAATTATGGGTTTGATTTAGTAAGTTGGTATACTTTAAAAAATTGGCTTGAAACTAGAGAAAAATTATTAGCTACAAAACGTTCATATGCTTTTGATGAAAGGACGCAAATTTTAAGAATGTTTCCTCAACCTAAAGCAAGTAATAGTAACGTTAGATTTTATGGTGTTATATCTTGTTACGTTGAAAGACCAATTAGAGATATATTAAAAGAGTTATGGGTATATCAATATGCATTAGCTTTAACTAAAATGTCAGTTGCTAATATTAGAGGTAAGTATGGTAATGTTACTCTTTTTGGAGGAGGTAGTCTAAATGCATCTGAATTTATGTCGCAAGGTTTAGCAGATAAAGAAAAATTAGAACAACAATTAATGACTGGGTCTGCTCCAGGTCAAGGAGATTCAGACCCTCCTTTATTCTTTGTTGGTTAATTATTTTGCGTTAAAAACTTCTATAAGTTTTTGGATAACTATACTTGCATCTTCAACATCAATAGCTTGTGTAGTCGTGGAAGATGATTTAACAGTAACCTCTTCTTCTGATTCATAATCACCGTAAACATCTTCATCGTCACTAAAAGATAAATCTAATTCTTCTGATTGATCATCATCTACGATTTGAGTTATTGGTTGTGTACAACCTATATCGGTTAATATTACACTCAATAATTGATTAGTATAACTTTCTTCTTTAGCTCTACCTACAAAATCAATAATTTCTGATTGAGTAAATTTACCTTTTAAATCTACTATAGGATTTTTAAAACTACCATATGATAGTAACGGCAAATATTTTACAGTTATATCAGCAGAGTCTTTTATTAAAAAATATGCACCTTTTTTATTAATAGTTACCCCAGTATCTGGTTTTTCATATGCAATTCTAGCTGGTCGCATTAAATTTTTTTGTCTAATTTCACTATTCTTAATGATTTTCTCTTCAAATGTCATAACTATATTTATTAAAAAGAATAAAAAATTTCGTCAAGGCATTTTTAAACCTATTAATTCTAAGAAATATATTGGTAAGGGTCACCCTACCTATCGATCCGGTTGGGAGTTAAAATTTTTTAGATGGGCAGATTTAAATGAAAATATATTAGCATGGGGTAGTGAAAATATAATAATACCGTATTTAAATCCTTTGGATGGTAAAGTTCATAGATATTTTGTAGATAATTATATTGTCTTTAAAGATAGAAATGGTAATAAAAATAAATTTTTAATAGAAATTAAACCTAGTAAACAAACTTTAAGACCAGTTAAAACTAAATTTAAAAAACAAAAGACAATTATATATGAACAAAAGATGTATGTGCAAAATACAGCAAAATGGAAAGCAGCAAATGAATGGTCAAAGAAAAAAGGCTGTAAGTTTTTAATCTTAACTGAAAAAGAATTAAACATTAATTGAATAATATGTATTTTGACCTAAATATCCTATATGCCTCAAGTGTGTCAAGTTAATAATATTGATATAAATTTAATCTATTCAGATACTATTGAAGAAAATATTATTTCTATCGATGCAAAAAAAGAATTATTCTTTGATGTTTATGAGTGTGTAGTAAACGATGAAAAATTAATTTTAGAAAAGGTAGGAGACTCTGAATTAGGACCAAAGGTTTTACTTGAAATTAATATTGAAGGTAAAAAATATTCAGCTGAAGCTATTTTAGTAGATAATGGTTCAACATATGTAGAATTAAATAAAGAAAATATATATTTTATAAGAACGGTACCTGAAGAAAATTTAACTGTTGAAGAAAGCGAAATTCTTGAGGTTGATATTGATGATGAAACTTCAGATAATATAGAAGTAAATTATGAAAATATTATTGAACACCATGTTAATAATAAATTAGTTTTCTTACATGAGTTAGAAGAACAATTTGAAGAAAAAATTGTATCTTTAAAAGATGATATATCAAATAAGTTAGATTTATTTTTTGAAAAGTTAGAAGATAAAAAAAAATAATAATTGAAGAAAAGTTAGAAAAAATAACTACTGAACTTGATGAAAAATTTATAATACTTCAATCAGAATTACACGGTGTAGAAGATTTTAGTAAGAAAAATATCGATAGTATTTTAGAAAAAAAGGTAAATGAGATTGATAGCAGTGTAAATGTTTTTTTAGAAGGTATTACTAAGGAATATAAAAATAAAATTATTTCTAGTGATAAAAAAATTACTCATAATTTTTTAGAACTAAATTCTATTAAAGATAAACTAAAAGAAAGCAATAGTGTAACTAATAAAAAATTTGAAGACTTAAATTCTTTAAAAGAAAAATTATTAGAACAGGATGAATTAGTTTTAAAGAATGAAGAACTTAAAAAATTTATTAATGAAGAGTTTAAGGGTATCGATAGTAAGTTTAAAAATTTATCTGAAGAAGAAAATAAAAAATATGATGAATTATTAGCTGCTTTTAATAATAAAGATGTTGTAGAGTATAAAACAATCTTAAAAGAAAAGATACAAGATGTTGAACTTACCCAAATAAAAGAGTCTTTACAAGAGGAAATCAGCAGTGCATTAAAAGGTGATATAGTTTCTTTAAAAAGATATGTAGAAATGTCTTCTGGCGGTGGTAGTGTAGCAAAACAATTTGCAGCAGGTGGTACAATGGATGGTACTCTTAACGTTAATGGTAATATATTATCAGGAGGTGTAGATTTAGCTAATGTTTTTAATTCTGATACTTCAATTAATTTACAAGATGTAACTAATAATGGTAATACTACTACAAATTTAATTAGCAGTAACAATACTATTGTTGCTAATACTATACTTGCTACAAATCTATTATCTGCTACTAATTTAGATATAGGGTTTGAATTATCAGGTTTTAATGTTACAGGTAATCTATCAGCTAGTGGTAATGTATCTAGCGGTAGTTTAACTACACCTGCTTTATCTACAGATGGTATAGATGCAAAATTTACTGATAATGTAATTATTGCTGGTGATTTAGATATAGGTTTTCCTAATGAAAATGAAGATCAGTGTATTACGATACATAGTTCTAATACTTCCGGTAAAAAAACTTTTTTAAAGCAAACAGGAGGTGCTTTTTGTATTTCACCGTCAATAGGTAATCAATGTTTAATTTTAGGTAGTAGTTCAAATCATATAACTTGTTTATGTGGTGGTGGAGCTCATGAAGTAAGAATGCCAACTAAGGTTAGTATAGGTACAACAGGTGGTACTGAAAAACTAACTGTTGCGGGTAACATATCAGCAAGTGGTAATTTATCTGCAGCAGATATAAAAGGTACTAAAATAATCTCAACCAGTAATATAGAACTTGATGGTGATATCAGTGCTAGTAATAAATTAATAGAAATAGATACTAATGATATTAGGTTCACTAGTAGACATGTTAAATCTGGTTACGGTTTAGGTGTAAGAAATCAACGAGGTAATGCAAAAGGTATTGACTGTAGTACAGGTTCTACTACAAGTAATTTAGGAATTTTTAACTGTAGTATAGAAGCTGTAACTTTAGATACTGCTGGTAAAGTTGGTATAGGTACTACATCACCTGCTGATGCGCTAACTGTTAACGGTTCTATTTCAGGTAATAATAATTTAACTGTTGATGGAAATGTAGCAAGTAACGGAATATTAAGTATTGGTTCAACCCCTGCATATTCACAAACTCGCTCTATAAAACTTTTTGATAATGGTGTTCAATTTGGTGCAAGAGTTTCACTAATAGGTACTAATGATGATTCAGGACCAGGTCTTGAAATGGTTACAGGTGGAAGTTTGTCTAAAAGAACAATAATAAGACATGAAGGAGAAGGTTCGAATGATTATGGTATAGGTTTCTTTACCACTAATAGTGGAACAGTTTCTGAAAAAGTTAGATTTAGTGGGGATGGAAATGTTGGGATAGGTACCACATCACCAAACGCTCCTTTAACTGTTGCAGGTAGTGTATCAGCTACTGGTAATGTTCAATCTGGTGCAACTGTTGCAGGGCAGAATCTTAATATTACTAGCCATTCAAACTTTAATGATGCTACATTTAATAGCACAGTAGATTTTGATGATCAGGTCAATTTAAATGGCAGTGTTGAGTTCGGTGATGAAGTTATATTTAACACTGATACTAGTGTTGGCTTTGATGCTGAGGCGCAATTTAATAATAATTTAGTTGTAACTAATGACTTAACAGTAGATAGCACTACACTAAAAGTTGATTCAACTAATAATAAAGTTGGTATAGGAACTACATCACCTAATGAAAAATTAACTGTTTCAGGAAATATATCTGCAACTAATACAATTGCTGCTTCAGCAGGTCATTTTGCAGATGCTATCGGTTTAGGAACAACATCGCCAGAAGCTAAGTTAGATATTAGTTATTCTGGCTTTGCCGGAAAGTACGCACGAATTAGTAGAGGAACGTCAAATATAGATTTTGATTTAGATGCTGGTGGCGTTTGTATGAAATCTACTGTAAAGACATTTCATATTGGTACATGTGACTCGCAACCCTTAAGACTTTTAACTAATAACTCAACTAGAGTTTGTATAACTGAAACAGGTAATGTAGGTATTGGAGCTACATTGCCTAGTGAAAAATTAACTGTTAACGGTAATATATCAGCAACTGGTGACATAACTTCAAACGGTGTTATAAAAGCAATAAATAACACTCAAAATGTTGCTCAATTAGAAGTTGGTAGGGACCATAACCAATATCTTGAAATGAAAGTTTCTGACCCTGATGTTTGTATAACTGCTAATCAAGATAGCGATTCAAATGGAGATCATCAATTCATTTTAAATAGAGTTTTTGCTGGAACTGGAGCTAATAATTTTGAAATAAGAAAAGGTGACACACCACAAGTTACAGTTAATACAGACGGTAATGTTGGTATAGGAACTCAAACACCAGATGAAAAATTAACTGTTGTGGGTAGTATATCAGCCTCAGGAGGTTATAAAGTAGGGGGTGGTTCTATTACAAGTTGTAACACATCCTTTTCTACTTCGTTATCAGATAACGGTAAAACATTATTATTAGATACAAGTAGTGGTACTATTACTGTTTCAGTTACACCTCAAGTGTCTGGATTTTCTACAAGATTTATCAAAGAAGAAGGAGCCTCTCCGGTTGTATTTAGTACTGGGTCAGGTTTAAGCGGGTTATATAGTTATCAAGATCGAAATCAAATGAGTATAATTTATGCACAAGCAGATATTTTATATAAGAATGAAAACATTGCATTTTTAGGAGGTAATTTACAATGATAGGCAGAACATTAGGACCACCACCATTATCTACATCAAACCTTGCTAATTTTTATTATACAAGGCCATCAGAGTTTTTAGACTTAGCAGTTATACCTGAACCAGGTGTAACAGAAATGTTTACATTCTTAGTTGCTGTTTTACCAGAACCAGACCCTACACCTTATACTGGTCAAATTATGGGAGCTCCAACTTTATCTGCAGTAAATAACGTTGCGTTACTTTGTAACATTACTGATTTCGCTTCTCCACGCGCGTTTACAGTTGATTGGGGAGATGGTAACCCTCCCGAAACAAAATATCATTCTAATTTTTCTTCTGATACAGATGGGTTTGGATCAACTTTTGGCCTTACTCAATTATCCGCATCATATGAAGGTAAATCAGATGTTATAGTCCATACTCCATTTGCTAGTGGCACGCTCGCTTCACCTAATGCTGGGGGAGGTAGGATAGAGATACAAAACTCTTCTCAAAAAATACTTAGCGGAAATAATTATACAATTACTTTTGAATATTATGCAGATTCTGACTATAGCGGTAAATTTTGGGGTACAGAAGACGGCTTTGCAAATCGTCTAAGTATTTCTGATACCCCAGCAATTGCTACAGGGTCATGGACAACTGCTACTCTCAATGTTTCAGGAGGCCGCCCATCTAGTTCATCTATAGAGGATATAAGAATTCGTCCGCAAGATACGACAAATGCAACATATGGTACTTTATCTGATCAAGTGGTTGGTAAAAAACTAGCATTTAAAAATATAAAAGTAGTGTTAGATAATAACGGCTCAGGGGAAGTTATACCACATGGTACAAATATCTACCATGTTTATAATTATAATAATTTACCAGCGTCAACTGAGTTTAGAGGTTACAGACAAGCAGTTTTATCAGGTTACCCTACTAATAGTAGTAATAAATTTCAGAGTATAGTAACAGATATTAACGGTCCGTTCGATCCTAGTTTTACTAGTGAAACTTCAAGAAATGGTTCTAAACTTCTAGATATGGAAATAAGTAGCGGTAACGCTACAAATATGAATATTGGAGGTAATTCAATACCCCATAAAATGTGCGAAAGAGTTGCTTTATATAATACACCTAATAATAGACTAACTACGCCGCAAAATACATTTTGGGCTGGTATGAATAGTTTACAAGAACTAGCGTTTGTACCTTACATGCATGCTGATACAACTGAATCTCATCAAGAAGTATTTAGAGCTTGTTATAAATTAAGATATTTACCAGATGATTTTGCTGATCCTGATAGGTACTGGTTTTGGAATTCAAGCAGTATGTATTTGGCTTTTGACCAATGTTATAAATTAGAATATTTACCTGAAGGACTATTTACCGGTAGAGGTCATATAACTGAATTAGCCAATGTCCAAGACTATAGATTTATGTTTAGACATTGTTATCGATTATGCTATATACCAGAATTACCTACCAGAACATCTGGTGGTAATATTAGAGTTAGAAGTATGTTTTCAGATTGCCATTATTTAAAAGCTCTTCCTAAAAATTTAAGAGCTAATAATGTAACAAGTTCATCATCTGAAGGATTACTACAAATGCTTTATAATACTATTCGTTTAGAAAGTTTTGGTGATTGGAATCTAGAGGACATGGATTCATCTGCTAAACAACCGCAATCTATAGATACAGCAGGTTATGGATATGCATGCGGTAGAGATTCACAACAAATAGTCCCATGGCCAGGTTTGTATCTAGATGATTTAAATAACAGAGCTGATAATTCACAATCCGGTGTCGGTTTTTGGAGATGTCATAGAGGTGCACAAGCTTTTGCTCCTGAGTATTATGAAAGAGGTTATATTAATTTAACAATAATGGATGATATGCAAGATGCTTTTAATAATAATTATTGTATAAAAGAATATCCGATAATGAAATTTAGCCCTAATACATTAACTCATAGTAACGCATTATATAGGATGATGTACGGTAATAGAATGTTACAGACTGTAACGTTTTCTGGTCTTGCACTAGATGAAACTTTTGGTAATGGTGAGTACTATCAAATGTTTTACCAATGTTATCAGTTAACTAAAATAAGCGGTCTGCCTTTTAATGCAGCAAATGATAGTGGGGATTATTCTAATACATTTGGTCAAGCTTATAATGTAGCTCATATTGAATTTCCAGGATTATCATCTGATCAAACAGGATTTAGTCAAAATGTTAGTTTAAGATACTGTCCGCTAGATTTAGCTAATATAGAAAATATATTTAGATACCTTAAAACAGGTTCATTTACTATAACTTTAACAAATAATAATTATGCTGATAATATACCAGCAGATGTGCTAGCTATAGCAGAAGATAAAGGCTGGACTGTAGCGAATTAATTTGTATATAATATCATGAGCACGGAAACTATTAGTCCAAGTACATTTGAAGGGTTTTATATGAAAGATGGTCCAAGCACTAGAACAGGAAGAATAATGCTATTTCATGGTAAAAAAATGGTAAAATTTCCAGATGGTAATTCACTACTTAGAGCTAACCATGAATCATATTCTTATCCAGTTAGCGGTTGGACTTGGTTTGATAGTTTATCTGATGCATGTAATAGTTACGGTCTGGATATTGAAAAATATGAAGAAGAGATTTACGGACCATATTATACAATTTTAACTGGTAAAGAGCCAGGAGAAGAAATAATAGTGTAAAAATGTTAACTATTTGATAAATAATAATATGAGTTTAAACCTTATAGTAGAAACCCCAGCTCCTAAGGAGGAATTCGAGTATATTGTCGAAGAGGGTAATTCAAAAGACAAACAAAATTTCTTTATCAAAGGTCCATATATGATGGCCGAAGGCGTAAATCGTAACAAGAGAATATATCCATTAGATGAAATGGTTCGTGAGACAAAACGATATGAAAATTTAATGGTTAAGACTGGTAGAGCAATGGGAGAGTTAAATCACCCCACTACAGCAGATGTAGATTTAGAAAGAGCTTGCCATTTAGTTACAGAAATGAGTCAAGATGGTAATGTATTCTATGGTAAAAGTAAAGTTTTATCAACACCTACAGGTTTAATCGTTAGGAGTCTTATAAATGATGGTGTAAGAGTTGGTATGAGTTCAAGAGCTCTTGGTCAACTTATACCAGAATCAGGTTCGGATGGTGTTAATAGAGTTAAAGACTTTAAATTAGTAGCTATAGATTGTGTAGCCGATCCATCTTTTCCAAAAGCTTTTGTAAATGGCATCTTGGAAAGTAAGCAATATGTAGTAAATAAATATGGACAGTTTGAAGAAACGTATGATAACTTTGAAAATAATATTTCTACTATGCCTTTGAAGAATAAAGATCAATTTTTAAAAGATAATATCATTAAATTCTTAAAAACACTTTAATAAATATGAAAGAAGTTAAAACAAATTTAAAAAATTTTATTAGTAACGTAATGAATCGTAACTATAAAAAGGCTAGCGCTGATTTATCTAACGCTATTAATAAGAAAATGGAACAAAAGATATTAAATAATAATATAAATATATTCTAATTATGGACATTAAACAAATTTTATCTGAAGCAACTAACGGAGCACTTAATGAAGAAGTGTTATCTGAAATCGAGAACGTCTTTGAACAAAAGCTTAACGACAAGGTAGAGATACACGTAGAAAACGCTCTTAATGAACAAGACGAACTTTATACTGAGAAGCTTAACGAATTGGTAGTTAAAATCGATGAAGATCATTCTAATAAACTTAAAAGTGTTGTAAAAGCTATTGATGCTGATAGATCTAACAAGTTAAAGTTAGTCATTGAAAAATATGAAAGTTCTTTAAATAGTGAAGCAGAAGATTTCCAAACACAATTAATTGAAAGTATTTCAGATTATTTAGATGTTTACTTAGAAGAAAAAATTCCAGTTGAAAGTGTTCAAGAAGCAGTAAAGAATACAAAAGCTAAGAAAATTTTAGAAGGCTTAAGAAGTCATCTAGCAGTTGATAGTGCTTTAGAAAAAGAAAGCATTAAAGAGGCCGTTATGGACGGTCATAATCAAATAAATGAAGCTTCAAA
>Ga0181398_1000229_pt1 | contig 17360 bp, 15 predicted proteins | sample 21SPOviralmetaG_FD_130127 | JGI IMG/M metagenome (GOLD analysis project Ga0181398, IMG submission 130127) | Marine viral communities from the oligotrophic San Pedro Time Series (SPOT) site, San Pedro Channel, CA, USA - 21 SPOT_SRF_2011-04-29 | ecosystem: Environmental > Aquatic > Marine > Strait...
CATCAAAGAATCAAGTGCGTTCTCAACAGGAGGCGTTGGTGCTATTGTAGATGGATCGGTTGTTGCCACAGGTACAGCGGGCAGTATGGTGTTTCACACATTTACACAAGTGCATGATGGCGGGATTGGCTTTTGGATTAAAGACAATGGTCTTAGTGAGATTGTTTCTTGCTTTACTTACTATAATGATTACGGATATGTCGCAACAGGCGGCGGTAAGATTCGTGCATTAAACGGAAATAACAGTTATGGTACTTACGGCGCATTAAGTGCTGGATTTGCATCAGACGAAGTGCCACTAAGTGGATATATGTATGGTGATACTGTAGAATACACAGCAAGTACGTTAACCACACCAGACGGATTTACAGTTGGAGATGTAATTACATACGGAAGCGATGCATCCGTAGCAATTACCAGTGTATCAAATGAACAACAATGTACGATTGTAACAAGTGGTGCTCACGGACTAGCAGAAGGCGATCCGATTGCATTTGGTGGTGTTAGTCCTGTAGCATGGCAACAACTACTAGGTAGTCATAGTACAGCAAGCATGTACAACAGAACTTGGTATGCAGATGTTGTTGATTCAACAACTTTTAGAATATGTACCAATTCAGACTTAACAACCTACTTTGACACAAGAAGTGTAGCAGGCTGGGGAATTGTTACCGAAACAATCAGTGATGCTACTCGTGCTAATCCTGTGGTTGTAACAATGTCAGGGCATGGATATTCAAACGGTGATCTAGTACAGAATATAAGTAGTATTGCTGGAATGACACAGTTGAACGGAAACAGTTATTATGCAAACAATGTTACAGCTAATACAGTTGAACTATACAGTGATGCAGGATTAACAACTACACTAGACGGTACAGGATATACTGCGTATACTAGTGGTGGTACTGCTGAAAGAGTATTAACAGGTACTGCATTTGGCGGAGGCAACATACTTTCATTTAAAATAACTGCTGAAGTAGCTAATATTCAAACAAACTTAAATCCAGCAACCAAACACAGACTGGTATTAAACGAACTACAAAAAGGATATACAGGACAAACGTTTAAAGTTCATGTACAAAATACAGGAGACGGAAACAAATATTGGTTTGATGGACAAGAACTTCCGTCACTTAAATTAGATACAAAACATAGAATGTATATCTTCGAACAAAATGATATAACAAATAATGGACACCCACTTTACTTTAGTACTACACCTGACGGAACACATGGCGGCGGCGCAGAATATAATCCTACTAAAGATGCCGCAACAGGTCTTAGTGGTAATGCTGTTGAATATTACTTGGATGGCGTTAAACAAGCATCACTAGCAGACTATAACACTGGATTTAATGCCGCAACTAGTAGAGAAGTTTGGGTTGTAGGTGCTACAGCTGACTTATATGTAGCATGTGTGAATCATCCTGGTATGGGAGGTACAACACCTTATACCACTAGTGACGCAACTTATGAAGCTTCAACTGGTATTGCAGTATTAACTATTGGAACACACAGTTTAGTAGCAGGCGACTTTGTACATCTTGGAACTGATAGTTTAACATTTACATGCTCGCAAGATTCAAATGCAACAAACCATACATATCCTAGAAATACTGACCCTGCAAATACAAGTTGGTATGTAAAAATAATTGATGTAGGACTAACTACAATTACAGTAAATGTTGGAGTTTCTCCTAGTGGACAGCAATATACTCATAGTTTTGTAAGTGCTACTTCTAACAATGTGCAAGCATATACATCAAATATCTTAATTGATTATACAACTACAACACAACATGATACTACAGATGCATTTAGAGAAAGATTTTTTGGTATATATAGATACCCATTTGCAAATAACACAACTATTACTGCACAAGACGGTCAAAGTGCTACGCTATTAACTGTAGATGCAAACCAAGGACAGTTTGGATTTGCACTAGTATTAGCAGGACTACCAGAAATACCTAGAGCAGGTGCTAGTATTGAGTTTATAACTAATACAACATATAATCCTGCAGATAATGCAGATATTACAACAGATGCTAATTATGGTGCTGATACATTAACATACATTATTACAGCGGTAAGTGGATATACGCAAACACAAGATCCGACACTTAAAGGTACTTGTACAGTTACACTAGCTACAGAAAAACAAAATACTAGTGCAACATATTATGGACAAAAGTTTAAAATTAGATACAAATATAGCCAAGTACGATTAACAGGACATGACTTTTTGAGTATTGGTACAGGTGGTAGATCAACTACCAATTATCCTGGAGAACCAACACAAGCGGCGTCACAAGGTAACGAAGTTACAGAGACTTATCCAGGTCGTGTTTACTATGTAAGTACAGACCAAGATGGTAACTTTAGAGTTGGTAGTTACTTCAGAGTTGACCAAGCTACAGGTAGAGCTACATTGGATGCTAGTGCATTTGATCTAGCAGGTCTTACAAGTTTGAGATTGGGTAGTATCGGTGCTCAGTTAGGTGAATCAATTAACGAATTTAGTAGTGACGGTACACTTAGTGGAAACAGTAACTTGTCTGTTCCAACAGAACAAGCTGTCAAAACTTATGTAGATTCAAAGACTGGTACAAACATTGACACAGTTGGTACGATAACCAGTGGTACACTAGGTGATGGAGCCGCGATAGGTACTGTCACAACAAGTTTAGGTAGTGATGCAACAGGAGATGTTTTCTATAGAAATGCAGGCGGTAAACTTACAAGACTAGGAATTGGTAATGCCGCTGAATCATTGACTGTATCTGCTGGTGGAATACCAGAATGGGCGGCGGCTTCAGGTGGATATTCATATGAAGTTAAGAGTACAAGTTTTACTGCGGCAAGCGGGAGTGCATATCTAGTAGATACTTCATCTGCAGTCACTGTAACATTGCCAGCTAGTCCGAGTGCAGGAGACTTTTTAATGATTATTGACGGCACTGGCACAGCTGATTCAAATAATATTACAGTAGCCAGAAACGGTAGTGTTATACACCGCAAAGATGATGATATGGAAATCGATTTTGGTGAAACTTCACTAGAGCTTGTTTATATGGATGCTGACAACGGTTGGGTTATTACGAATCTAGTATAAATGATAAATAAATGTAATAAAGAAAAGGTTTAAAAAATGGCAAGTATAAAAGATTTTTTTGCATCAAGCAGTTCTAATGTTGATACAGTCAGAACTACACATGGAACTTCGGGACAATGTTATCTGTTAGGCTGTGGTAGCTGGTGTTGCATGTGTTTACCAAGTAGTGCAACTACCTGGACTATGGAATCATGGGGACAAGGCGGCGGCGGACCAGGCAACTGTTGTTGTATGTGGGGCTGTCAAGGCGGAGCCGGATCAGACTATGCATATAGTGATTGGTCAAGCTGGAGTTGCGGTACTGCTCAAATGTGGTGTAACTGTACATGCATGTGTTTCTGTTGTTCACCCGGTAACGGAGCACAACCAGGACAGTTTAGTAGAATGAACAACTGTACAGCCAGTTGGTTTGGATGTGTTGGGGGAGGTACCCAAGGATATGGTTGTTGTAACTATGGTGGAACAACAAGTTATCTAGGTGACATAAACAGAGAGCAAAATCCTTATGCCACCAGTAGTGGCGGAGGTGGTTCAAGCGGAACTGCAACAAATATTACAGGACTTGTAAATATTGATTGTGATTGTTGGCATTCTAATTGTACTGCTCAAGGTAATCCATATACAAACTGGGCTTCCCAATCAAGCGGTGGTGGTGGCGGAGGTGGTTCAAACTCCGACGGTTATTATCCACCAACAAGTGTAAACTGTACAAGTGGTATGTTTGTTAACAGTTGTTATAATAATACTAAGTTTTGTGTAAGAGGATCATGTGGATGGTCTAATGCCAGTACGTGTGATGTTAACTGTGTACTAGGTGCTGGCGGATCAAGCTATGGCGGTGGATTTGTTCAGTGTAAATGTAGCCAGCCAGGTAACTGGGCTTATACAGGATGTCCAGGCAAAGCACCAGGAGGTGGAGCATCTAGTTCAGGCGCATGTGGCGGCGGATGTTGCTGTGGTGGCGTTGGTGCAGTAGGCGCTATATTAATGAGTTGGGATAACTAAGATGGCAACAAGTTTTACATATAAAAGTAGAAAAGTTTATCTTTCTACAGCAAATGAAGATAGTGATCTCAAAGATATAACTGGAAGCTATATAGGACCAAACGAAATACTACTTAGTGTAGCAGATGACGGTATCTATCAAATTTCTGAAATTCCAGCTACAGATGCCGATCTTGCTAACAAATCAGACATGGATCTTTATGGAGATGCTGACCCAGCTAACCATAAATGGGTAGTATTATCAAAAGATGATGCAGATCAAATTGTTCTAATGGACATGATTATGAACTGTGCAGGTCATACTGATGAATGGCAAACTGAAGACGTTCACACATGGACATTTGATGATGATACAACGTACAAAATGCAGTATAGAAATCCTGTAAATGACAACACAAGACACACATTTGATATGGATAAAACTACAGTAGATCAAGATACTGGTAAACCTATTTTTGTAAGATTTGAGACATGGATGGAAAATGTTGAAGTTCAACGTGCAAGAGCTGAACAACAAAGGTTGTTCTATACAGAAAAGATGAACAATGCTATTTCAGCTACTACAAAAGCAAATTGGAAAAAAATGGTTGAAGTGTATGAACATATTGAATCAAGTTTGGTTGATACAGTTCCAAATCACAAAATTGAATTTCCAATGCCAGGTGTTGTTTTACAAGGTAAAACATACGCAGATGGTTAATTAAATACTTGACAACAGAAACTTTTCAGTATATCATTATATAAATTGAAAAACTAACGAGGTTTCATGACAAAACGAAATACAGCTTTTTTCCTTAGTGGGGGAGCTGGTAGAATGCTTAGTGCAGTGCCAGCTTTAGAACTTTACGAACAAGAAAATCCAGATGATGACTTTGTAATAGTATGCGAAGGTACTTGGGAAATGTTCAGAGGACATTCTCTACAAAAGAGATGTACCGGACCTGATTTACCACATTTGTTTACTGAAAAAATTAAAAATAGGAACTGTGTAACTACAGAGCCTTACAGAGTGTGGGAATATTACAATCAAGAATGTAGTCTTAGACAAGCATTTGATATACAGATCAATAACAAAGGTGTCAGAGATGTGCCTGTACCTAATTTTTATCTAAGTTCAGACGAAGATGTAAAAGGCTATCATGCAGTTAAAGAAGGTAAAGAAAAAACAGGAAAAGAAAAGGCAATAGTATTACAGCCTTTTGGAAGAAGTTCACAGAATATCAAAGGCTTTGTATATGATGGTGGTGGCCGCAGTTTAGATATTATGGATACGATTGAACTTGTTAAAAAACTTAAAAAAGATTTTTGTGTGTTTATGATGAGTGAACATAAGATGAGTTCAGATGAAAACGAAGATTGGAAAGGTGTTGGACAACCAGACAACATCGACTTGCGTGGTTGGGCAGGTATTATCAATAACTGTGATCATCTAGTTGGCATCGATAGTGCAGGTCAACATATAGCTACTAGTTTAGGTATAAGTACCACAGTACTTTTTGGATCAACTTATCCTATTAATACAAGTTATCCAGACAATTCTAACGTAAAAATTATAGACTTTGATAAAGAAAAAAGAGGATATTCGCCTATTAGAATAGCTCATGACGATACTATTGAAAGACAAAATGATAAATGTTTAAAATTTGAAGACAAATACAGAGACATAAATGAAATAGTTAAAGCTATTAAAACTAAACTTGGAGTTAAAAAATAATGAAAGACATTTGGGTCGCCGGAGTAAATCGAGGACATAATGCTGGTATCTGCTTACTTAAAAATGGTAAGTTAGTTTTTAGTAGTGAAGAAGAGCGTTATAGTAGACAAAAGTATGACGGCGCACCTCTTGGAAGTATAGTTAGATTACAAGAGTATACAGATAAATTAGATAGATTTGGTTTAGGTGGAACGTCACAACTAGTCAGAGGCGCAGAATCTCCATTTGTGGAATACAGTGGAGATAATATGTATCCTGCACTATTGAGAAAGTTAGGACTTTTACCAGGACCTACACAAGCTAATATGGAAGACTACGATCTGAAAGTACCAGGATCTCATCCACAAATAGATGACCATGGATTAGAACATCATAAATGTCATGCTTGGCTAGCTTTTAGTAAAAGTGGTTTCGATACTGCAACTGTGCTTGTTGCAGATGGCGCTGGTTCTTTTTTGCCTATTAGATCAGGTATTGCTTATGAAGCAAAAGGACATGAGGTAACTGGTTGGGAAGTCGAGTCTGTTTTCTTAGGAGATGCAAAAGCTGATGTTCCAATTAAAACTGTGTTTAAAAATATTGGTACTAGAGAAACAGTAGCAGGTTCTTGTTTTAACGCTTTATCATCCGGAGAAGGTTCTCCGTTGTTTATGAGAAATGAACCAGAAGATGGTGAACATGTTGTACTAGTACATGATCGAGCTGGTATAGTGAAAGTTTATGAGGCAATTACTACACTACTTGGGTTTCCAAGTATCGAAGCTGGAAAGTTAATGGGACTTGCGCCTTATGGCAAATCTAATGAAAATATTAGAAGTTTTAGAGATTCTACTAATGATTTTTGGCCCTTGTCAAACAGAATGGCAATTATCCCAACGTATCCTAATTCTGGGCAATTAGGTTATACACATTTTATTCATATTTTACAAGAAATAAAAGATTTTGTAACTTTTGAAGATAGAACCAAATCGGAACTAGGAAGAGATTTTGCATATCATTGTCAAGAAGAAACACAACAGATGATGTTAGATGCTATTTTAAAAGCAGTTGAAACTACAGGTGATAAAAATGTAGTACTTACTGGTGGATATGCATTAAATTGTGTTGCTAATTATTGGTATTTAGATAAACTTAAAGAACACGATATTAACTTATATGTCGAACCAGTTAGTAATGATTCTGGGATCGCAATGGGAAGTGCATTATATACTCATTGGCTAGAAACTAAAGAGTTTGTAAAATTAGAACCAACACTATATTTAGGTGAAAAGTATAATTATACTAATGAAGATATTAACAAAACTGCAATTAAGTATGAAGCACAAGTTAAAGATGCTTCTCAAACAGATGTCGTAAACTTAATTAAAGATAAGAATATTGTAAGTATATTTCAAGGTAGAAGTGAAAACGGTCCACGTGCATTAGGCAATAGAAGTATACTATATGATCCAAGAGATCCAGATGGTAAGGATCATGTAAACAAAGTTAAGAGAAGAGAATACTTTAGACCATTTGCTGGTACTATACTAAAAGAACATGTACATGAATGGTTTGATCTTAAAGGCATGGAAGATACACCACATATGATGTATGCTGTAAATTGCCAACCAGGAGTTGAAGAAAAGATTCCGAGTATTATTCATGTTGATGGCACTTGTAGAATACAAACTGTTACTGAAGAAGAAAATGCTAATTATTATAATTTGATACAGGAATGGTACAAACAAACAGGTTGTCCTGTAATTTTCAATACTAGTTTTAACTTAGGTGGCGAGCCGTTAGTTGAAACACTAGATGATGCTATAAGAACACTGTCGAGCAGTGATATTGAATATTGTTACTTACCAGAGTTTGGTAAACTAATTTATTTGGAAAATAAAGATGACTGACAGTGAAAAGAAAATAGAATTTACTGAAAAAACAGGATCTAGAATCTTAGCAGAATTTAAAAATAATAGATTTGAAGCAGATCCAAGTTTAAAACATAAAGATGAGCGTGGAAATTGGAATTTAAAGAGAGCTGAAGATAAGAGCGGCGATATATGGTTTAATTGGGATCCTGACCATGACTTTAAAGAATATCCAAACAATGTACATCCTTGGCATCCAGATCCAAGTTATCGACATCATCATTGGACTGAAATAGAATTTGATCCAATGGAACCTGGACCACCTTGGGATCAAAGTTATGTACAACCAGATAATGATATATGGCCTGATCAATGGGTAAATAATTGGTGGAGACAATGGGATATTGATAAACACAATTTATCAGATAGAGAGATGTATGACAAATATCCTGAAATGTGTGAAGAATACATAATAGAGGAAGAAGTTGAAGAATACAAACAAAAAATGCTTTATGCATTAGAAAAAGGTTTTATAACATATGAAATTGGCGGTATTAATCCAAATTCTAAATTAGATGAACCAGAGCATTTAACAGGTAGTGATTTAGTGTTTAATCAAAACGCAAACACAGTAAAACTGTATACTCTTACTTTAAGAGATGATATGATACCTGATAGCTCTAATAACCCAACAAACGACTGCTATGGAACAGATCCTCATATCTACGCATTTGATAAGACATCTGATACATGGCACAGATTTAATATAAGGAGGTTACATAACGTGTGGGACACAAGATTTTATAAATTTAATACAGAGCAACATTGGGTAATTAAAAAACTTGCAAATTGGACTGCAAAGTTAGCTTGGAAAGTAAATCCTGAAATATCAAGTAAACCAAAAGAAGTACCTGACGATAATTTAAGGTACTGTGAAGTAACACTTAAACCAGATATAATTCCAAAAGATTTCGAGCAACTTCCACAAGTTTCATACGAAGATAGATGGGATCCACAAGTACAAGTAAACTTATGGGATATGACAAATAAACAAGTATTAACATTACGAATGGACCAAATACATGATTTAACTGTTGATCCTAAACACAGTGAATCTCCTCCTCCAGAAGCTTCGGCCGATCATCCAGATCATCAAAAATGGCTAGAAAAACAGAAAAGTAAAAATGACTCAGCTTGACGGCGTACAAGCAAAAGGTTGGGGCAGAGAACTTATTTGGGCAACCAATGACAAGTACTGTGGTAAACTTATGTTCTTTGATCGCAAAGGTGCGAAATTTAGTATGCACTTTCATAAAGAAAAAGACGAAAGTTGGTATGTACTAAAAGGTAGCTTTACATTACATATTATGAATACAGAAACTGCTGATATACAAACACAAGTACTTAAAACAGGAGACACTTGGCGAAATGAACCCATGTGGCCTCACCAGTTGGTAGCTATGGAAAATGACTGTATTATCATCGAAGTTAGTACACCAGACAGTGTAGAAGATAATTATAGAATTGGAAAAGGAGATAGTCAAAGTGTCTGAGAAACAAATTCCATTGGGACCTTGTCTTTGGGTATTTGGGGATAGTTATGTTTCTGAAGCAAATGCTCATTACAATTATACTAACAGATCTAATTGGGTATGGACTACTCGACTGGCAAAAAAACTTGGTCTTAACAGATCTTGTGTTGTGGCTCAATATGGAGTTAGTAACGAATGGATTATGACTCAGATAAAAGGTTATAGACATCATATAAATCCAGAAGATATTGTAGTAATTGTTAGCAGTGGAATGGGCAGAAGATGGTTCTTTAAACATTCTCCTGAATTGTGTAATTTTGCGAGTTTATGGAACACTGTATTAAATAGAAAAGAGTTTTGGAAACAGGAAAGATGGAAAGGCAAAGGTAAACAAGTTCAAAAAGCAATAGATTATTATCTAACTTACCTAGCAGATGAAAATGATATACTCGACAATACATACATGGAAATGTTCTTGGCATGGTGTTATCAAGCTCAGCAGTGGGGGCAATGGAGAAACATGATTTTACTAGCTGGGTTTGAAGCAATGCCATTACACTCTGGCAATTCAATAGAAGCCAGTCTATTTGATATCGACGGAGACGAAATAGATAAAGATAGTATTAAACACAAACAAAAATTCCTAAATCATTATGATTTTCAAGATCCTAGAATAATGCACCTAAGTAGACCAAATCACGAAATTATGGCACAAAAGCTATATGAAAATATTGTAAATGATACTCCTCTAGACTTTACTACTGGATTTGAAAAAAATCTCTACTTAGACGAAAGCACATGGAAAACTCCTCTTTTATCTGAAGATGAGGTTAACTTCGGTAGTGAAACTATAACTTTACACAACTGGATAGCAGGAAGAGATAAAGATATATTTGCTCAGAAAAATAGTTTTTAAACCTCAGGAAACAAGCACTCTTCAATAAAGTGTTTAATAGCAACAGGATCAAGTCCTAGTGCTTCCATAGCCTTAGGTGTATGTGGATTTTGTTTTTGATAATGACAATATCTGTTTTGCTGATCTTTTATTAAACCTTGGTTATATTGAGCTTTTGTATATTTAGGTAGCTCTTCAAAGTACATGTCTAGGTTATCTAATGCCATAGTAACAACCTGATCCATTTCGTCTGCTTTTACATTGCTTGCGGCTACCATATGTTTGCTGAATATTGCTTGAGCCCACGGAGGTAGTTCACGTTGTTTTTTCCATTCTAAATCTTCTACACAATCTCTAAACAATAAACACATAGGATGATGCCAATCTACTGTAGGGGAATAGTCATGGAAAGCACCAGTAACTTTGTTTTTACCTGCAATAATATCAAACCCATATATAGGTGCATCATTGTCAAAGTTTGGAAACACACATATATGAGTCATATACAACCCTTTTGAATCTCTAGCATCTACACTGTCTATATGAGCTCGTCTAAAATGATCTCCTTTGAATACTCTGTTTAACCAATCAAACTCTGGATCGTCAAAATTTTCTTTGCCTAAACTAGCACATTTTGCAATAATCTTTTGTTCGCAATCAATAAGTTTATCCCATATTTCGCTCATAATACTTCCTCTAATCGTTCTGCAAGATCCGAAATCATTGCGTTGCTGTGCATTGGTGTTGGTGCAAATCTTAAACGTTCTGTGCCTTCTGGCACAGTTGGATAGTTAATTGGCTGTACATAAATGTTGTGATCATTTAGTAATGTATCACTTATTTGTTTACAACGTACAGGATCTCCAACTATAACAGGAACAATATGTGTATCATTTTCTATCATGTTTATGTCTTTGTGTCTTAGTATTTTCTTTAGTCTTGTTGCACGATTTTGATGTTGTTCACGCAGTTCAACTCCATGCTCACTACGCAAATATTTTATACTACTCAATGCTCCTGCACATATAACCGGACTCATGCTGGTGGTAAAAATAAAACCACTTGCTACACTTCTAATTGCATCTATAGCAACATCATCTCCGGTGACATAGCCTCCTTGGCAACCAAATGCTTTGCCCAGTGTACCATTTACAAAGTCTACACGATCCTGTAATCCAAGTAGTTCTAAGTAACCAGCACCAGTAGCGCCATATAATCCAACAGCATGTACCTCATCACAATATGTGATAGCTTGATATTCTTCAGCAAGTGCGACTATATCTTTTAGCTTGCTAGTATAACCGTCCATGCTGTATACACTTTCAAACACAATACAAGCTGTGCCTTGTACTTGGGCTAGTGCTTGCTCTAAGCTATTCATGTCGTTGTGTTCAAATACATGTTTAGGTGCACCACTGTGTCTAATGCCTTGTATAAGACTAGCGTGATTTTTGCTATCACTTACAAATTCAATGTCTTTTACTATTTTACTAAGTGCAATTAGTGTCCATTCATTGGCAACATAAGCACTGGAGTATAACAAAGACGACGGTTTGTTGTGTAATTTCGACAGTTCGTATTCTAATGCAACATGATAATGACTGGTACCTCCGATGTTTCTAGTACCTCCACTGCCTGCTCCGGTTTGATTAAGTGCAGTGTGCATTGCATCTAATACAACTTTGTGTTGACCCATGCCCAGGTAATCATTGCTACACCAGTTAACAATGTTTTTTATATTGTAAGGACCGTAATAGATTGCTTGTGGATATTCTCCGCGTTCTCTGAGTATGTCGTTGAATACTCTGTAATTTCCACTACTCTTTAAGTTGTTTACAATGTCCTGAAATTTGTTTTTGTCTATCATGATATTCTTTATACATTTCTTTATCAACATATGTGTAGGATCCAAACCACGTGCTTATTGTAAAGTATCCCATTTCATTCATTTCTTTGGTAGTTGAGTTACAGTCTTTGATCCATTCTTTGATGTACTTTAACATAATTATATTTATAGTTAATTGTTGACAAGATATATTGTGTGCTATATAATTAAACAAAATAGGAGTGAAGAATGCATATCGTCACAGGTGCGGCTGGATTTATTGGAAGTAATTTAGTTGCTCATTTAAACAAACAAGGACATGAAGATATCTTACTGGTAGATAATCTTTCTATGGATAAAACAAAAAATCTTGCATATTTACGTTTTGAAGATATGATAAGTCCTAGTGAACTATTAGAAGCAAATATAGATAAGAGCGATGTTGTATGGCATATAGGTGCGAATAGTAGTACAAAGGAAACAGATTGGAATAAGATATATTCTAGCAATGTGGCATATACAAGGCAACTAGTAAGCAAATGTAATACAATGGTATTTGCTAGTAGTGCCAGTGTTTATGGAGATAATATTACTACACAAGAGCACCCAGTTAATGAAGCTCCTAAAAATTTATATGCCAGTAGTAAGTTGATTTGTGACAATATTTTTAGAAATACTGTTGGTTGTAAAATACAAAGCTGGAGATTCTTTAATGTGTACGGTAATAGAGAAAGCCACAAACAATCTGTAGGCATGGGAAGTCCATATACAAACTTTATTAAACAAGCGAAAGACACAGGTGTTATAAAAATATTTGAAGGTAGTGAAAAAGTACAGCGTGATTTTGTATGCATTGATGATGTAGTACATGTTATGTATCAGTGTTTACAACACGACGAAAGTTTTATTTGTAATCTTGGTACAAGTACTACATATACATTTGAATACTGGGCAAAGTTAATAGCAAGTCATTACAATGCTACTATTGAATATATACCAATTCCAGATGACCTTAAAGGAATTTATCAAATGTACACATGTAGTGATAACAATCAATTGGATACACTTATTAATCACAACTTTAAATCTCCTGATCAATTTGTAGAGGAAAATTTGTGATTGTAGTAATAGGCGATATTATTATAGATGAATATGTTTATGGCACAAGCACACGGCTTAGTCCAGAAGCACCAGTACCTGTTGTAAAACACGAAAAGACAGAACGTAAATTAGGCGGAGCAGGAAATGTTTACAATAACATAAAAAGCCTTACAGATGATGTAACCCTAATAGGTTATAGAAATGACACTACTGATTGGCCCGTAGAGCTGTTTTGCACACACATGCCACTAAAGCAAAGAATATATGCTGACAAACACTATATTACTAGGATTGATAGAGAACAAACAATAGATAATAGTACATTGTTTGATTATGTTAAAAAACGTGTGCATAACTCTACAGTGGTAATAAGTGATTACAACAAAGGCACTATACAAGATTCGCAACGTTTGATAAAAATACTTAAAGATAATAACTGTTATGTAATTGTCGACCCTAAACAACATTTAGATTTATATACAGGTGCTGATGTAATCAAACCTAATAAAAAAGAATATGAAGAATATAATAATGGTGTTAAAACTGATATGGTTGTAACAATGGGTGCAGATGGCTATATGATAAATGGCGTACACTACCCAACGCAAAAACAAGATGTATATGATGTTACAGGTGCAGGTGATACATTTTTAGCAGTGATGTCATATTTTTTAGACTCGGGTGAAAGTTTAGAGTTTGCCTGTGAGATGGCTAACAAAGGTGCTGGTATAAGTGTACAACACAATGGTGTTTATGTGGTGCATTGGAAAGACTTGGATCCTCGCCCTACAGTTGTGTTTACAAATGGTTGTTTTGATTTGTTACACAGAGGACATGTAGAAATGCTTAAAGCTAGTAAAGCACTCGGAGAGCATCTTGTAGTAGGGTTAAATACTGATTCTAGTGTCAAAAGATTAAAAGGTGACACTAGACCAATCAATAACGAAACTGATAGAAAAGTAGTACTTGAGAGTTTAGATTTTGTCGATGAAGTTATTTTATTTGATGAAGATACACCACAACAATTAATAGAGAGAATACGACCTAACATTATAACCAAAGGTGGTGACTACACTGTTGATACTGTAGTTGGTAACGAGCTAGCTGAAGTTATAATTATACCAACTGTAGAAAATCAAAGCACTACAAATACAATAACCAAACTAAAAGCTGTCTAGCCAATTTGGCAAATCAGTTTGATCTTTTTCACGTTCGTATATAGTTACCAGTTTATCTACAAGTTGTTTATTTGATAATACAACTCTAGCACCTCTGTGTAATGGCTTGGGCCAGCAGTCTATGCTTACCCAACTATATCCACTGCTTTCATAATTACAACTAGGTATAAATTCTTCAAATACTGTTATACAAAACGTATTGTAAGTAAACTTTTTATCATCACTTAGAAAAGTATGTAGTGGGTGTACTTTAGCAATATCGGGTAATGGTCCCATTTCTTCTTTACATTCTCTGAGTAGTGTTTCGATAGGACGTTCTTTTTTCTCAGCTTTGCCTCCCCAAAAACTCCAAGTCAATGGGTGACTACTTCGTTTACTTCTTTGTTGTAGCATGATTCTGCCTGTGTCTAAGGCAAGAAAACAGCAACCGCTTGCTTGTATCATTATAGGTATATTCGCCAAAATCCTGGGTTATAAGTGCCTTCAAATGCATTTACCCACTCTGTGCCGTTGTATTTTAGTCTATCGGCAGTAGTTGTATTTGTTGTATGTTGTACTGTAGATCCATTAACACTTGCATCAAAAACAATATCCCATTGATTTGTTCCTAAGCTGTACTGTACAATATCATGTTTCTTTGCACTACTGCCTAACCAACCTGCTCCGCCTGCAACATCTTCTGTAAGCAAATATCTATCGCCATCTGCCGCCGCAGTAATTGTTCCGTCTCCGGGTTGGTTAGCTTGTGGATTAACCACTGCATCAACAGCTTGTACTGTATTAGCGGGGAAGGTTGAAGTATCCATAGTAATGTCAAGTAAATTAGGATTTCCTTGATTTACTTTTATGTTGCCAATTATGTCTCCGCTTGTGTCTCCTGGATTGTCTGTTTGCTTTAATCTCAGTTGACTTATATCGTCTCTAAATTCTCCAAAAGGTTTAAAAATATCTTCCCAAATCAATAGACCATTAGCATTACTGTTAGTACCACTTTCACTCAATAATTGTGCAGAACCATTGCCACTAGCGTCCATTGTAAAACGCATTTTGAAATTATCTAGTGTAACAACTTTATAACTTGTAAACAATGGAACATAACTTTGACCTGCTCTTAGAGCATCTAAACCTGCTTCGTCTGTGTCGTTTATGTTATCAATTATGGTGTGTATAATAGTTTGTTTTTGTACTTTAGCAGGTGGGTTAATCAACACAGGCATATTAAATGTCATTGTACTGATATCAATAATATCATCTACTCCGCTGGGTATTGCTCTCATACTCCAAGTGCTAGCAATGAGTTCTACATAGCTTAGTGTACTCCAATCAAGTGGATTATTACTGGTGTGTATATTCAGTGTAGGATTAAACAACACTAGTATTTGTTCTAGTAGCTGTAATTTTTGTTCTGTATTTGATGTCCATACATCTACTTGCATTGTTAAATTGTAAGGAACAGGTTGATGTCTTTTTATACTATAAGCTCGACCTTTTTCATTTTCATATGCTCCGGTTATCTCATTAAATTTCTTTTCGTAAACTGGTACAGTTTCTTCATATGAACCAAGTGTTCTTCTGTCGGGTGCAGTTTCTAGTCCTGTTACATGACAACTAATAAATGGAGTAGTTTGTACCATGTTTTCTGAATTTTCTCTTACAATGTGTGCCGCCATTCTACTTACATCACCATAACGTACAGGTGCAGTCTGATATACAACATTTCCAGCACTATCTGTATGCATAGCTACTTGAAATCCAGCAAATATTCTTATAAACTGTTGAATATATCTACGAAGCTGTTTATCGTAAAAGTAAGGTACCGCTGTAAGTTTTGGACTTGTGCTTGCCATTATTTGTTATCCGCTTGTGGTTTTATAACTTCACTAAGTGCAGTTTGTTCTTTTGTTTCTTGGTCATCAACAACTGTCGTGTTTTCGTTAAAAATGTAATTGCTAGCGTTATAAGTTTTATCTGTCCATGTTTGCCCAGTAATATTATCATATAGTCTATGCCATCTGTTACCTCGTCTGGCAAACAATCTATTCGGACTAAAATCTGTTCTAATAAAGTAATCGCCTTCGGCTGGGTTACTCGGAAATTGATCTCCGCTGTTAATACTTTCTCCGTGGCTATATGAGTTGGACTGATTTACAATACCACCACTAGTAGCATCATCATATCCAAACAAATGATCTGTTAAACTAGTGCCAGTTGGATCAGCTTGATCAGCCGCCTCTACAATAGCATTACTAATATTATATTCTGCTTTGTATGTACTAAGATCATTTTTAAGACTTTCGCTATCTTTTCCATCTCCAAGTATATCATAGTATTCTTGACTGTCTGTCAATGGTGATAGTTTAACACGCCATATATGAGGATACCAAGTTTGGCTAAATCCTTCTGCCCCTCGGTTTGTATCATTTACAACATAGTATTTGTTAATTGCTTTTTTATCTGCATTCAACAATAATGCATCTCTAAGATGAGGAAGCTCTAGTACGTCTCCTGGCATTAAACGTCTACCCATTATTTCTACCATTTGATTCATATGGAATGTCATGTATAACATATCGTTACTGAGAAAAAGTCCAAACTGTGTAAGATCAAAATCTGTATCTTGTACATTATAAACGCCACGCATTTCGTAAATGTCAGGATCATATTTGCGATCTCTATTTTCCATAAACAATAAGTCTTGTACTTTTGTTTCGTTTAATATACCTTCAACATTTATAAATTCTCCACTAAGTGGATCTATTTCTCTACCGTCGATGTAATTAGGCTGACTAGGATCGTTTTTATCAGCAGTTACCGCTGGTCCTAAGTATTTGTGTACATGTACACCTGTTCCGCCTACGTCAAACTGTTCACGGATAGTTCTATCCATGTAGTGATAATCGTTAGTTTTGGTCGGTTTATATAGACTTAATCTTGGCATACAGTTATTTATCGTAAATCTATGAGGTTGACAAATAAGTAAAAAGTGTTATGCTATTAAGAAAACTTCAAAGGAAATACTAGTGAAGACAATATTCATATTCTTATTACTGTCAACTGACATGGACATGACATTGGATGCAACGGCTGTGTATGGTCTACAAACATTAGAACAATGTAACTTTATTTTAGAAACAATCAAAGG
>Ga0181398_1000230_pt1 | contig 17232 bp, 19 predicted proteins | sample 21SPOviralmetaG_FD_130127 | JGI IMG/M metagenome (GOLD analysis project Ga0181398, IMG submission 130127) | Marine viral communities from the oligotrophic San Pedro Time Series (SPOT) site, San Pedro Channel, CA, USA - 21 SPOT_SRF_2011-04-29 | ecosystem: Environmental > Aquatic > Marine > Strait...
GGTGAATGAGATATTAAGAAACATGCTTGATATTATTAGGGCAGTCGTCGGCACGGGAGGTCCATTGTTGGTCGAACACAAGGGGCGCGTCATGTGTGAACAATGTATGATAATCACACAAGACCACGTCAACCGGATGATTGATAAAATTAAAGATGTTAAATTTACTAAAATTGAACAAACTTCAGATCGCTCGTTTTCAATTTCTTAACGACGAAACGCGTTTCTACCAAACGCATATATGCATAGACTGCGAATAATTCGATAGTGTGTAATCTATTATATAACTGCCACACAAACATCTTCAATATATAGTTGTCGCGTTTATTCCAAGTTTGCTCCCTCGTAGTAGTCTTCGTTCTGGCCATAAATTATATAAAAACGTAGGTTCTAACTTATGTATGAAGTCATACACATCATTCGATGGCATCACCATTAAGGTGGGTGAGAACGCGAAAGATAATGACGCATTGACACAATCGAGTTTTCCAAATGAATGGTGGCTACATACAGACGGTGGTGCTGGTTCTCATGTCGTCGTATGTTGTGAAGAAGATGTACTTCCTAAGGAAACGAAGAGGGATGCAGCTATACTCGCCGCACATTATAGTAAATCCGTAAGAGAAAGAGTTGTTCGTGTCAATATCGTACGCGTGAATCAGGTCATAAAATGTGATAGACTAAAAAACCATGGGCAAGTGTATCTCGATGACCCGATTACACAACTTACTTTGTTTATGAATAAGGAAAAGGTGCGCATTGAAAGATTATTAAAAGTCAGGTGCGATACATAGACACACGTTTCAGTTCAAACTTGAGTAATGTCCTGCTATGTAATACACATCTTCAAATCCCAAATCAATTAATTTCTCTGCCGCAATCCTTGCCCTCTGTCCGGTGTTGCAGTAGACGAGCAATCCTTTTTTTGGAAGTTCTGTCGTTGTTTTTTCGTTCATTTTGTTGACTGGCAAATGTAACGCTCTTGGGTAGTGACCAAGTCTGTACTCTGTAGATGTTCGTACATCTATGACTTTCTTTATCTTTCCACTTTTGATCAGTTTCTTCGCTTCCGAAGCGGAGACCAAGTTTTCTCCGGTGAATGTGTACGCGAGAGCGGCCGCACCGAGTGCTATGACGAGAGGTATCATTTATATATACTTGTATAAAGATTACACCAGAATGTTATTCATGAGTCTTCAAATTAAGAAGCTACACGAAGATGCGATCATTCCTACACGGACTTCACCTGGGTCCGTTGGCTATGATTTATATAGCATGGAAGAAGTAATCGTCCCGCCACTCGAACGTGCTTTTGTAAGTACTGGTGTCTGTGCACATTTGCCACCTGGTGTTTATGGTCGTATTGCACCTAGATCCGGTTTGACACTTAAGTATGGCATTCAAACCGGTGCGGGTGTCATCGACCCAGATTTTACGGGTGAGTTGAAAGTCATCCTACTTAATCACGGGAGTGAGCCGTTCGTCATTAAGAAGGGAAATAGAATTGCACAAATGATTCTGGAAAGGTGTGAAACACCTCTCATCGAAGAAGTACAAGAACTCGTGGAAACGCAGAGAGGAAATCGTGGTTTCGGGTCTTCTGGAAATTAATTTAGTTGGAGAATGCAATACCTGCCATACCATCTTTCACTCTCAAAATATTGTAGTTTACAGCGTAAACTCTATATAATCCATCATTGGCACCGGAGCTTGGACTTTGAATGGTAAGTTTCGCATTATCTATGCGAGAGAAGTTCAAAGAGCCACTTGGCTGTGACCGGTTCATGGTCAAGCAGAATGGCCACGTGAAGAGTGGAACCGCATCAAGAGATGATGGCGCGAGTGCAGTGGTGTGCATTTCGTGAACAACATTATGGTGGAATGTATTCGAACCATTTTCGAATAGGGCGAGGCCGTTAATGTAAAGCGACGCGGTATCGAAACTGTAATCACTCGCCCATCCAGTACCAGACACATTTGACGTTGTCAAGTGGAGCGCCCTGACTGGATGGTTGAAATAAGTCAAATCGATAGACGTGTCAGTCTTTGTCATTGGTTGATATTGCACTTGGGTGATGAGGATTTCGTGTTCTTGTGACGTGAAATGCTCGCGTTCGGCGGTGTCCAAGTATGCATACATACCGTATATTTTTGGGCTTGCTCCCAAGTTACCGAGACCAGAACGGCACTTGATTCGCAATTCAACTTCGTGATATTGCAACGCCACCAATGGGAGCGACTTAGTCCAATCTTCGCTGAAGAAGAATGGTACCATGTAATAATCGGACGCGGTACCAGCGACACCCTTCGCGTTATCGGCGACTGTTTCCGATGTCACGGAGCAAGATGCCTTGGCTTGTGTATCACGGTACACAACGTTGTGAACACCTTGTACATACAAGGAATCGAACTTGCAAACTTCTTGTCCACCAACGTGAAGACTGAATTCAGTCACACTGGTATCACCCGAAGAAAAGAGGCCATCAGTGTTTACGCCAACGTTGGAAATATTTGGGTGTTCCACCCATATGTAGCTCAAAAGGTCACCCTTCGAGCGAATTGGTACGACAACTTCCGCGCCACCCGTGAAAGTACCGATGTAATCCATGCGCTCTGGCTTGAGAGCAAAGTTCGTGTAGCGCTTGTAGTTTTGGCGCCAGAAACTGACTTGGGGTTCGCCAGTGATGTAGGCATCCTGAGCCCCGACTGATACAAGATCGACAAGTGCAGCTGACATAATTATTATTAAATGATATTAAAATTTTAGGTACATAACGAAGTATGGTTGTCTTCCAAGCACTCACCTGGGAGACCAGGGATACAGACGACGAACACTTGATCAGTATCTTTGGTAAAACAAGTGAGGGTAAGTCTGTATGTGTAACGACAGCATTTACACCTTACTTTTTTGTAAAGTTGCCTCGTAATATAACACAACAAAAGGTGCAAATCATATACAACAAAATCGAAAAGGCGTGTCCTGGTTGTCTCACGAGTTATAACACGATTCACCGCAAAGATGTTTGGGGGTTTCAAAACAATGAGCAATTCCCATACCTTCAGTTATTTTTTAGAAATCTCGCTTCGAGACGTATGGTTGCTGGACGTCTTCGGCGACCACTTCCAGATGAAAGTATTCGCATGAAAATGTACGAATCTAATTTGGACCCGGTACTTCGACTCATGCACAGAACTGGTATTCAGTCAACTGGATGGCTCGATACAGGTGATTTATGTACAGCTGCGTATAACGCGCACGTTGACATCGACCTCGAATGTAAGAATTGGCGTGAGTTAAAACCAGTTGAAAATCCGAAAACTGCACCTTTTGTAGTTGCATCCGTGGATATTGAATGTAATAGTTCTACTGGTAAATTCCCCGATGCTGATATCCAAGGTGATGCATGTTTTCAAATCGCAATTTCACTCTGTAAATTTGGGAGTGACGAACCATACGATAAAACCTGTCTATGTTACAAAAAGACTGATCCGGAATTGGAAGGTTCTACTATTCTGTCGTACGATACTGAACGCGAAATGTTAATGGCATTCCGTGAATATTTACATGATAAGGACGTAGACATCATCACTGGGTGGAATATATTTGGGTTTGATTTGGAATATTTGATGAAACGCGCCATCGTTACGCGATGTGACCTCAAATTTTTTCAATTGAGTAAACTTCGTGGCCATAATTGTGAACTTACCCTGAAGAAACTTTCTTCGAGTGCATTGGGTGATAACGACTTAAAACTCGTGAGTATGCCTGGTAGATTTATATTTGATTTGTTTCATGAGGTGAAGAAAGGTTACAAACTCGACTCATATAAACTTGACAACGTGTCTAAACTGTACCTCGGGGACAGCAAAATTGATATGCCGGCGAAAGAAATGTTTGCACGCTACAAAGAAGCCGATCCAGTAAAACTGCGTGAAGTTGCAGAGTATTGTATTAAGGATACATTGCTTCCTCATAGACTCTTGTCTAAATTATGCATTCTTGTAAATCTACTGGAAATGGCGAAAGCAACCTGGACTCCATTATGTTATCTCGTCGAACGGGGACAGCAAATTAAGGTGTTTAGTCAACTCACAAAGAAGGCACGGGAAATGGGATTCATGGTACCCACAATTCAATATGGTCAGATGGCTGACCAAGGATATGAAGGTGCGACCGTTCTTGACGCTCAAAAGGGTGCATACTATACACCGATTACAGCACTTGATTTCGAAGGTCTGTACCCCTCCATCATGATGGCACACAACTTGTGTTATTCGAGTCTTGTTATGGATCCTAAATACGAAAACGTACCCGGTGTGGAGTATGAGACATTTGAGATTCCTGTACCGAGTAAAGTTGAGGGGCAACCACCGACAAAGCGTCTATGCAAATTTGCACAAGGTGTTCCAACGTTGTTACCCAGCATTTTACTTGAATTGAAACAATTCAGGAAGCAAGCGAAGAAGGATATGGCGGTATCCACAGGTGCACTCAAAGCGATGTATAATGGTAAGCAATTAGCTTACAAAATTAGTATGAACTCCGTGTATGGATTCACAGGTGCATCAAAGGGGATACTCCCATGTGTAAACATCGCGTCTACGGTAACAACAAAAGGTCGGAGTATGATTGATGAAACAAAGGAGTACGTGGAAAAGAACTTTCCGGGTGCGAAAGTGAGATACGGTGACACCGACTCGGTAATGGTTGAATTTGATGTAGGTGACCGTAAAGGCATCGAAGCCGTCGAATATAGTTGGGAAATTGGTGAACGCGCCGCTGAAGAATGTAGTGCACTTTTTAAGAAACCCAATAATCTAGAATTGGAAAAGGTGTATTGGCCCTATTTCCTCTATTCTAAAAAACGATATGCCGCAAAGCTCTGGACACAAGGAAAAGATGGAAAGATGAACATGGATTATATAGATGTGAAGGGTCTTCAGCTCGTGAGACGCGACAATACTGCGCACGTACGGGAAGTTTGTAAAGAACTTCTTGATGTTGTGCTCGAGAGTAATGACACAGAAGCTCCGAGAGCTCTGGCTCTTCAACGTGCGATTGAACTGATTGAGGGAGACGTACCCATTGAAAAGCTCACACTTTCACAGGGTCTTTCAGATTCATATAAAGTAAAAGGACAGAGTGTATCAATTAATAGCCCTAATATCGATTATATAAATCAAGCACATGTGCAAGTTGTGAGAAAAATGCGTGAACGCCAACCCGGGTCGGAGCCACAATCGGGTGATAGGGTACCATATGTACTCATTAAAACGGATGACCCAAAAGCTAAGGCTTTTGAAAAGTCTGAAGATCCAAAATACGCGAAAGAAAATGGTATCCCCATTGATTATGAATACTATTTCATGAATAAATTTATAAATCCAGTGTGTGACCTCATCGAGCCGTTGTTCGAAGATCCAAAAGAAGAAATTTTCGGTGAATTACTCACCAAAATCAAACCAAAAAGAAGGCCAAAAAAGAAGAAAGAAACACCCGTCGAAGAATTGCCATTTAAAAACTAGGTGCGTTAATGTAATAAGGATGAAGATATCTGAGAATCTCGCGAGAGTATTCGAGGATGAGGTGGAAAAGGTGTGTCATGAAAGAATGCTTTTATACGCGCGCTCAGTATCGACCATTCACAACATACCCCTGAAGCTTCTTTTGAGAGATTTACCCAATCCAGGTGGGTATTGTATGGGTATTAAAAAGGGTGGTGAGCCCTGTACTAGAAAAGCGAGTCACGGTGGTTATTGTGCAACGCACGCCGCCGCACCCAAACTTCATGAACCCGTGACCATGTGTGCAACTATTAGACACAATCACGCGTTTCCTCCCATGTATAAAGCTGGGTGTCCCGCATGTGAATCATCTAATAATAACCAATTTAGAGATTTGAAGCTTATGATGTAATATGAGGAAATCAGATATCCTACTAAATTCAATCGATTCATTTTATTGTACACCAGAAAACGGGCAAACGCTCGTACAAATTTTGTCTAAAACTGGTGGCATTTCTCTTCGAAATCTGGAATGGTTCATCACGAACTATTCTAAGAAAACTAATTTGATGTACAAGACAAACGAAGGTAAGATTTTCAGTGTGCATTGTGCTTATAAATCTACTCTTGATGGATATAGCAAGAAATTATTTGACCCCTTTTGTCGGTCGGACAAAATCTCATATAAAGTCCCCGGTACAACTGATGAAATCAATACGACGCTCGCGCAACTCAATTTCATCAAATGGTGTATTAAAAATGGGATCATTAATTACATAAAAGAAAATAAAGATAAATTATTCGGCAAGTGATTCTTCGTATATAATACGTGAATTTTCACTCATACCTTGTTCTCCTAAACTTGGAGAATACGATATGGGCTCACTTCGAGATTCAAGGTAGCCGTTTTCAAATGTAAGCGTCTTATACGCTGTGTAGTATATATGACATGTGTATGACTCATTCGTCCCGAAATAAGGATTCATTTGAAAGTCTATTGTAGTTCGGTTGTTCTTTATGTTTGTGAAGTCTAGACTTCCGGATGGGTCAACATTTCTTGGATTCATAGAAAACGTATAGGTGTATATATTTCTCGGTGTTGAATGAAACTTATGGTTCAAAACGGTGAGATACCTATAATAGTGTGAATCTACATAATTTATGAATGGAAGTTCTTGACCATCTATGAATAGCTTCGCTGCGACCGCTACGTCATCGGACAATGAATCAATTGCACGTTTGTATGATGGTTTTGGTCCAAGATTGAACCGATTGTGATAATAATCGTATATTTGATCCGTGGCGTTTGCGTTACTCGCGACACTATCGTTCTCAAACAATTTGTTTCTAAAGAAAAAGTGAAGTGTCTTTACGCGATTTTCGGGTGTGAGTTCAAATTTTACTTTATGTTCTCCGGGTTCTATGTCAAACTTGGGGTGAGTCTTGAACACATCGGTTATCATTTCGTATTTTCTAGATGTGTAAAAGAGTCGTTCTTCGGGTGTGAGTGTAATTTCTTCTGTCACGATATCAAACTCTTTTACTGTCAAATCAACCGGGTCATCTGTAAAAAATGTCTGAGGTCTAAATTCAATTTCAAACTCAAGCTTTTGTTTGTTAATCGCACACAAAGGAAAGTATGGTCTATTGTGTATATTTGTTTCATAATCAGACGATTCATAGGCTCTTGAGAAGAAAAATGGAATAGGTACATATACGGTTGTATCGAGACCTCTGAAAAAATTGAGTCCTTGGTCTAGCACAGATTCTCTGTAAACAAAACGTCCATCTGTATATATTCTACTCGCGCTTTCCGATTGATCGAGGTACATTTCATCATATATGAATCCAATATCATCTTTGTATATTTCAACTATATTTTCATCAACGCGCATGGTGATAGATTTAAATAGATGTCTCCCAACTCTATCCGCGTAATTATACTGTGTACCCGAAAGACCTGGTAAGTTTATTTTAATATACATATTCGAGAGAAGATCTCCCATATCTTGTGGTCTAAATGTAACTTTTATGGTTTGACCGAAAGGCCATCCATCTGATGCACTCGAAGGTTTGTTAACATTAAAACTTCTATGAAACTTTCTAAAATTTGAATGTCGTTTAGATTCATACTTAAAGGGTGAATTTTCGCCTAAAAGATATGTGTCCTGTTGCCCGAGGGCTGACAGACAAAGTGTGGCTCCGGTATCTGGACCGGATCTATCACACATACTACTTATTGCTTATATATTTTTAAATCCATTTTCCACATGGAGATGTGACTCGTGGCCGCCAATTTTTCCAACTCTTTCTTGATGGTATCGGTCTCCTCGTTCAGCGACTGTACAGCTTCTTTCGTGTACTGGTAGGTCTTAATGTTGAGCAAATAATCATACGAGCCATCGACCGCATCGTATGATTTAGAAATCTCATCTTCGAGTTCATTTTTCTTTCTCTTAAATACGATGATGCGCTCGTTGATGACGGCGTTTACGAAACTAGACACGTTTTCTAGTTTTTTCACCTTTTCTGTAAGAACATGGAGAAGATGCGCTTTTCGTTTCTTGTATACAGCAATTCTAATGTCCACAAAATCCGTTAAAATGTCCTCTGGGCTTTCATATTTCTTGATACCCTTGGTCGGGTGGAATAGGTGCATGTTGCTCACATGAAATGATTTTTGAAGCTTAAAATCCTTCACAAGGTTTTTCCCGGTGTATCCCGTGATAGTGAAATTCACGTCTTCTGTCGTGCTGTTGTTTACGAATCCAGAAATAATCTTCTTTTCCACGAGACCATCCAGATATTCTTTGTAATCCTGTGTCCAGCGACCCGGTGGAAGCTCGGTAATTTTGAGGTTAGTTCCAGCGCTATTGCATGTCCACACACCCTCTGTGATCCATAACCCTTCTTCGTTTTTAAACACACGACCCTTGAACTTGTCAAACCACGGTTTCATTTCTTTGAGTGTTTCGCCGTAAATAGCTCGTTCTATGTTTTCGCAAATGTCTTTTGGGTTGAACGGTGGTACATAACAACTGAATCCCGTTCCAATACCCTCAGTACCATTGATGAGAACTGTAGGTAACACTGGCACGTAATATTCTGGTTCGATGGGTCTGCCGTCATCATCGAGATACTTGAGTACCGCGTCATCTCTAGCATCAAAGAGTTTTCTTGCATGTTTTGTGAGCTTCGTAAAGATGTACCTCGTTTGGCTCGCATCTTTACCACCCATGAGTCTCGTACCGAATTGACCACACGGCTCGAGAAGGTTGATGTTGTTCGAACCAGTAAAATTATGTGCTAATTTTACGATCGTATCCGCAAGAGACACTTCTCCATGGTGATATGCCGATGTTTCTGCGACGTATGCCGCCAATTGTGCGACTTTCATTTCATTCGTCAAATTCTTTTTGAAGCATGAATACATGACCTTTCTTTGAGAGGGCTTGAGACCGTCAGACACGTGTGCAATAGAACGCTTCAAATCTGCGAGACTGAAATTTACTAGATCTTTGTGAATGAATTCTGTGATGTTAATTCGTTCGACATTTCCGTATGGGATTTCAAGTTCCGAACTCTCTTTTTCGGTGCTTTCTAAGAGCCACGTCTTACGAGAATCAGCCCTTGTTTTATCGAACGCGAGTACTACAGAATCATCTGTTTTTTCGTCTGTATCAAATTTAACCGTGAGCTGTTCGATGTTCTTGAAATACTCTCGAGCCTCGGCAGACGTGGAAGTACCGAGACCCTTGTAGTACTTAATCTTCCAACCGGGTCTCCCATTTCCATACCACGTTCTAAACATGGAATCCGTGTAGAAAGACATGGTTTGAGAACCCTTGGTGGCTTTGATGATAGGTGTCACCATGCTCACCACGAAATTTAGGTCAAGTAAACTCGGCCAAAAGTAATGAATCATGTTGAGTACAAGACCCTTGATGTGACTTCCATCAGTATCGGCATCCGTCATGATCATGAGACGACCGTATCGGAGTTCATTGAGCGACGTATACACCTTACCTTGTTGAAGACCTAAAATCTTCTTGAGGTCACTGAACTCCTTGTTCTCCGTGAGTTGTTTGACAGATGCATCTCTCACATTTTTGCACTTACCGCGAAGTGGAAATACCCCGTAATAATCACGTCCAACTACAGAGAGTCCAGCGACTGCGAGTGATTTCGCTGAATCACCCTCTGTGATGATGAGCGTACACTTTCCAGATTGTGCGGTACCCGCCTTATTTGCATCATCTAACTTTGGTATGCCGGTGATTTTAGACTTTCTCGCACCATCCGTTTTTTGAAGCTCTTTCATTTCTTTGAACTTGGACAGTGCCATGAGTTCGGATTGTACATTCGTTTTGAGAATATCTTTGATGAGCTTTTTCGTTGGCTCAAATTTGCTCCCAAATTCCTGTGGTTTGAGAGTACACTCAGACTTGACCTGACTACTGAACGTTGGGTTCACGAGTGTTGCCTTCACGAAAACCATGAATGCATTCTTCACTTGTTGCGGTTTGAGTTTGATTTTCTTTGCCATCTCGTCGATGATGTTCGACGCGAGAATACCCGCCACGTGGTCTACATGACTCCCACCTTTGGTCGTACAAATACCATTTACGAACGACACTTGTTCGAATCCATCTTCGGATGGCGCGACACACACAGACCACCTATCTGAACTGAATGTACAAACTTCGTCTGTTTTTGTGTGCATTTTAGCATATTCATTGAATGCAGTTTTTAGAAGAGCTTCTCCTTGGAACTTGACTTTACATCCCGGTGTGGTACAGATGTTCGCGTCGTAGACACGCTTCTCGAAAATCTTGAAGATGTGTTCATCCATTGATTTCATACCGAATCTTGACCAGTCTGGCGTAAACGTGACGCATACACTTGATGTCGTTCCGGAGTAGCTACGCATCTTCGGCTTTCCACACGTCTTCATGTTATCTGTCCACTCTTGTGTGTACGTCGTCTTGTTTTCGGAATCCTTGATTTTGATGGAGAATTTACTCGAGTACACGTTCGTGAGTTTTGCGCCGTATCCATTTCTACCACCGACGACACGCTGTTGCGAATCATCGTAGTTGGTACTCGTGAGAAGATGCCCAAACGTGAGTTCCGGATTCCAAATCTTCTCTTTTTCATGTTCCTTGACCGCGATGCCTCCGAGAGGTCCATTGTTCTCAACACTGATTTCACCCTTTTCTCGGTCGATGTTGACGGAGATGGACGTTACCTGTTTTGGATAGAGTGAATTACGATCGATGGCATTGACAAGAATTTCGTCAAAAATCTTAAGAAGCGCGGGTGCATAGATGACGGTTTTCTTTTCGAAACCATCACCTTCCTTGACCCAATACTGTTCACCAACACGAGACACAGGGCCAACATATGAGTCTGGTCTCTTCAAGATGTGCTCGACGTGGGTAAGCTTTTGAATGCTTTCACTCATTTTTACTTGATTTTTAATAAACGAGGCTTCCACTTAAGCTGTTTTTTAAAAACAAAGGTAGGGGTCTTTGTTTTTTGACTTGAGGTTAGTACCTAAGTCGAATTTCACTTTTAATTATTTAATAAACGTTCGATTAAGATAATGCAAGCTTCCGCGTCTGTCGACGCCAAGACCCTCCGAGCATTTGACTATACTGGTGCGAAGATCAAGCACTTCAAGATGCTCTGTAACTATGGAACCGTTATGACGGAAGTGACGTCACCAAGTTTCCAGCGTTTGCGACAGTTGATATATATGGGCATTGAAACTGAAGACTTATTGAAATGTTTCTCATCGATCACCGATCAGCCAGGTAGAAAAAGCTCATTCAAGAGGTACACTAATTTCGTTGGGTGGATGTGTCGATCTAGTTACAAGTACTCAGATGGAGAACGTATAACACTCCATATTCGTAATTCGAGCGCAAATGAGGTAATGGACGACGTTTTGAAAGCGCTAGACGGCAAAGAATTTTCCAAACGCTTGTTCAAATTAGGTTGCGAGATCACAATGTGTCTGCGCGACAACACCGAGTTGTATATCAGCCTTAAAAATCATTAGAAATGGTATAAATATTTTGATTGTAATTGACATGTAAGAAAACGGTGTCTTTGATTACACACCCGTGTGCAAATGACAATATAAATTTATATAACTAATTATATAATGGATATATACGAAATACCCAAGTTTGTTCATGATACCACGTGTGACAAAATTGTCGGTGAGATACCATCTACACCAACTATACCAGCTGATAAAGTATTTCCATTTTATGCGGGTAGAAGTAGATATGTAGAATCATTTCCATCACGTGATGTATTAACGGATATTATAGATAGAATTAAAAATAAAGCATTCGAAACATTTGGTCATAAAGTTGGGCTGACTTATACTGACGTAGTCTCGTGGTATCCCGGACAACGTATGCCACCACATTGTGATACAGTGAATCTTTTTACCGGAAATCTTCACTTTCACCCAGGTACCGAAATTAGAGACTATACTGCTATATTGTATCTTAATGATGATTTTGAGGGTGGTAAAATATTTTTTCCGGAATTACTTGTGAGTATTGAACCAGAAAAGGGAAAACTCGTTTTATTCCCATCTAATATAGATTACGTGCATGGTATAACTGAAATACGTAGTGGTGTTAGGCATTCATTTCCAATGTGGTTTCACATAATAAGAGATACATCTATGGTGTAATCAGAATTAAAAAGCGTTTCATAGAGTTATTACCTGGTAATGCAGTATCTGTTCCAGTAATTTCATTTGTTTCTGAAAAATTGTGCAGTTCTATATCCTAAGTCACCTATTCTTACCCTTGTAATTACAACATTCTAAAGATGTCCTACGAACAGTGCCTCGCCGACGCCATGCGTATGTACCGAGTGGAATCACCCACCGATAGATGCAAGAAACTCGCACATGCAACGTGGAAGATGAAACAAAAATACACACAACTTCGAAAAGAAAGGGATGGTAAGGTCATTCACTTTTTAGATAAAGCTCCAGAGCAGATAGTAGAAAAAAGGCGTGTGGTGCACACTTGTCAGGCAGTGACATTGGCTGGCAAGTCGTGTGGATTTAGAGCTACGTGTGGTGGATTCTGTAAGAAACATCAGCCAAAATCAAAATATTAGTGTATTGTAAATGTTAGACCAAGAAACATTAAGACCAGTTATAATCGCCATGGCCCTCTATGTAGCTATCGCAAAAATTGTCCCCGAAAATGTAAAGAAACCCACAAACATTGGTTTCATTGATGATATCGTCTCCATGCTTATCGCTCAAAAGGGTGCCATTGCTTCAGGTGCTATTCTCACCGGGCTCATCGTTTTCATTACCAATTACATCATCGATGAATTGTTGTGATACGTGTTCTTTTCCAACCATCCATTTCGTGTGTGAGTGATCCATGTATCTCAGTCGTTTTTCATACGCATCATTCATGAATTCCAAGAGTTGTTCTTTGTTTGGTTTGCCCCACTGCATACCTTTCTTAAACAAGAAGTCATCATTCTGCAACTCTTGAAGTTCACAATCAATCGTATACGGTGTTTTTACATATTCGGGTGCACCTCCATAATTTGTAATAATGACAGGTTTATCTCGGATGGCGGCCTCAACAGCACCCATACCAACGCCTTCTGAACTAGAAAAGCTCACGTAACAATCTGATAATCTATGTATTTTATCCAGGTCTTCATCGGATATCAGATCATTTATGACTTCTACATTTGGCAAGTTAATTTTGATGGGTTGATTACACGTGGCTTTCACTATAAGCTTTGTGTCGGGCTTATTGAGGCGCACGAACGCTTCGAGGATATCTCTAAAATTCTTTCGTTGGTCAGCGACGTTTCCAATGTGATAAAAGGTGTATTTGTCTTCGGTGGGTATATGTGCTCTAACGACATAAAATTTGGTATGTGGAAATTGTCTCGAGAACACTTTTTTGCAAAACTCGCTCGGAACTGCAATTCGGTCAAAAAATGAAAACAATTTACCATAGTCTTCGTGTACGGTTTCGGTTTCACATACAGTCATACAGTGTAAGTGTTTGACCTTTTTCTTGAGCTCTGGTATTTTTTGAAACCAGTAATTAATAGGTAAAGCAAATATGAACGCTCTTTCACATGCAGGTATGTCATTTTGAATTTCAGTATATTCCCAATCGGGGAAAAGTTCGGTATACTTTTTAGCGTGTTGCCCGATTCCACTCAGAAGACTTGGTCCTATGACGAGCATTACATTTAAAGATAATATTTCCTTTATGTATATTACAATGGAATCTATCAGGCAAGAAATCCGTGATGAAATGAAGTCTCTTCGCATCAACAAGAAACATGTCTATGACATCTTGTTGCGTTTGGTTGACGAAATTGACGGAGCCACCAAGCCAGCCCACGTGCCAGAACCCGTGGCTCCAGCTCCAGCTCCAGCTCCAGTACCGGAGTCAGTCGCTCCAGCCCCGGCACCAGAACCAGAAAAACCAAAGGTTGTTAAGAAAGTGGTTCGCCGAGTTAAAAAGAAGGTGGAGGAATCGACGTCTGCTTAGGCATGATATAGTAGACACCTCCTAATATTAGGACTATCATTATAACAAGATAGCTAAATGGGTATTTTTTTGTTTCCTTTCTAGCTTTCTCTAACTGGTCGGCATCCGGTAATTTTTTTACGTTATGATTGAGATTGTCTATTTTAGACATCAACCGATCGAGCGCTTCTAAAATTTGAACCTCTTTATTTCGGGGCTTTTCCTTTACGTCTATAGTGGTTATCTCTATTATCATGTAGAACGATACATTCGGTTTTAATAATTCGTAGTCGCCATCACCCTGTGATTCATAAAGTTTAAAATGCGTCTTTTGTATAGATATTGGATTAAATAATGCAGTTTCTCTGTGAAATGATCTCCATTGTTTGTCTCTCATGATAAACGTGTTACTTCCGGAAAAGCTTCTTTCGAGTGGTATTCTCGCGAGTATTTCACCATTTCTTTCGTCCAGTATTTGTGCACGTTTTGGTATGTCTTCGCACACCACATCTATGTATTTAGAAACATTTGTCGTTCCGGTTCCATCGCTTTCACCGACTTGAGTAACATAGAAATCCACAACTTTGAAGCCTATGACTTTTGTCATGTCTTCCATATGCACATTTGAATCGAGTGAAAAATCGATCGTAAACGTGTTATTAGAACCACTCACAAATTCTGAGTCCACGGTTACGTACTGAACTTTCTTTGGAACTTCATGTAGGTTCATCTTGTAGTTAAGTTAGATAAAAAAAGTAACATATAAACACATATATGTGGTGGCTTTACCCACGTGCATTCTGCTACGCTATAACTACTACGTGTGTTTATAAATTCATAAAGGCATCTATTGTGTTTATCGCGCATGTACCAGAATATATTGAATATTCAATCGACGATTTTAGTTGGTCTAAATTTACCGAATACCCCCACCGATTTTTGAAAACGATTCGGTCTGAAAAAAGGAAACTCGAAGAAGAACATCTTAGTAAAAAGAAAGAAGAATGAGTTTTTACACTCGGTTTTTTGATTTTTTTGTACCTAAGTCTGTAAAAGAAGACACAAAATGTAAAATTGATAACGGTGACTACAAAATAGTCATCGCTTTTAACGAAGTGGGTGAAGAAGTGATTCTTCAACTTCCTAAAGCTTATAAAGGAATCGTGTGTGTATAATGCAAAATGGTTGCACGACCAGCGATTTCCGCCTCGCTTTCTGCCAAGCCACGAACACTCTCTGTACAGACGTCCAAATCACGATATGGAAAAACCTCATCGAAATTAATTCGCACCATTCGTGCCCGCGCGCACCAAGAAAATCGTATTTACGACATGGCACTGAGTGATTTAAATGTGATTCTTCGAACTCTCCGTGTGAATCAAATTTTTGGAGAACAAAAATCAAGTTTGTATGATCCCGCCATCGACATAATTCGAACAAAAATGGATGAACTCAAAAACGAACAGTCACGTGATTACATGGAGCAATATATTTCGTGTTGTAGTGAAATCGAACGATACAAAGAAATTGAATCGAGGAATACAGAAAAGGAGCGGTTTTACTCTAAATTTGATTTATGGGAACCTACTGTAAAGCACGAAGAATACCACTCAAATGACAAAGTTCTCGAAGCACAGGTTAGACTTCATGAAATTTCGAAAAGGTGTGAAGATTTTAAAAAGAGAGAACGAATATTTAAGATTAAAGCATTCGGCAAACGCCTCGCGCCTAGAGTCGACTTTTAATAATAGACTTAAAAAAATCAAACGTAAATGATATAGAAAATGAGCCTCAATACTGAACTCGTAAAGCACTGCACATCCCTTCGTAGGTTGACCCATTTGGATGACCTTATGACGAGGATGACGAGTTTTGATACCGAAGTGTGGGCTCTCCGAGCCGAGAATTTCCCATTGAAACTTATCCCGGAAAACAGTAAAGATTACCTGTGTTACATTGGTGTCGCTCGTGAAAAACTAAATGCCGAATATGGACAAGTGCATTTTTTAACATTTGGTCATGAAAATTTTAATAGCGACGGTTCCGTGTGTAATGAGGGTTTGTTGGAGCATATGTATGACATTTACTGTGAAACAATTAAAAATAAAATGACCATCGATGACGAAGTTTATTTGTATCCGGCGGAAATCGACAATGGATCCCTTGCATATTGGTCTGATATCGCGTCAAATACCTGGGGTGTCAGAGATAAGCCTGAATTGAAGGAATTTATTAAACATAATCAACTCGAAGGATGGGTAAACTGGGACGCACTCGAAGAAGATTTACCGAAAGTTTACTACCCAAGTGAGAAAGAATATGACACCGAGTCTGAGTCAGACACCAAGTCTGAGACTGAGTCTGAGACGGAGTCTGACACCGAGTCTGAGTCCGAAGATGGCGAAATCAAACAAGACGAAGACGAGCCACCTAGAAAAAGAAGAAAGCTCATCCTCCTCAGTGAAGACGAGACCTAAATGCGAATACCCTGGGTGTTGGTATAAATCATCTAGATATGGCTGTTGTAAGGCACATGTAGATGAAGGTTTAGCGTCGGAAGCTCTATTAGAGCTCAAGTACGGGCGAAAGCAAGAAACTGTAAAGGAATGGAAGAATAGAGTCCTCAGTTCAATATTAGGCTTTTAATAAATATTTACAATATCTTTCATTCAAATTTCCCATAGGCGAATATTCGAAAAATAGATGGACGAGTGCTCCCGTGAGGATGAGCGCTCGCGAATCCTTCACAAATTTAGTAACACCCGTGTATATGACTAATGTAAGAATTCCAATTAGAATAGCCTCAACTAGCACACTCGTAAATGGACGTGCGATCATTTAAAAATACATAAGAAAAAAATTCCTAAGTCGAGAAAGTCTACTAGAAATATTAACTATAAAAATGGCCGACATCGCACACCTCACCGACCTCGTCAAATCTCTCATCGATGAAGTGAAAACACTTCGCGTGGAGAATAAACAACTTCACGAAGAAGTAAAATCTATCCGAGAAGAAATGAAACCAAGGCAACGTACCGGTGTAACCAGACAACAAACTGTCAGAGTACAATGTAGTGCAATTGCCGCGTCAAGTGGGAATAGATGTAAATGCAGAGCAAAAGAAGGGAAGTCTGTGTGTGAAAAGCACGACAAACCTCAGCCATCGACGAGTACCGAA
>Ga0181398_1000234_pt1 | contig 17130 bp, 27 predicted proteins | sample 21SPOviralmetaG_FD_130127 | JGI IMG/M metagenome (GOLD analysis project Ga0181398, IMG submission 130127) | Marine viral communities from the oligotrophic San Pedro Time Series (SPOT) site, San Pedro Channel, CA, USA - 21 SPOT_SRF_2011-04-29 | ecosystem: Environmental > Aquatic > Marine > Strait...
GTGCGGCAGGCGGAGCTAGGTTTGCCTTGCCGTCGTCAACTCTGAATATGCCGAGGCTATCCTGCTCGCTAACGCCAAGCTTCAGCGCATCTTCCTGACTAATCTTGTTAATGACCCTCGCAGCCCTCGCCGCCCCGATAAGCGAGCCGGCGCCCCTCACGCTGTCTACCGTCGCCTCATCACCATTTGTTTTACGTATGTGATGCACCAATCCGACACTACAGTCCGTCGCATCGCAGACACGCCGCACCGCAGAAACTGCCGCGTTCATTGCCACGTTATCGTTCTCGTTGATCTGATTGGCCCCAACCCACGGGTCGATAAATGCCACCCCGATTTTATGCTGCTCAATTTTTCGAATCATGTAGTCAACGAGCTCGTCATGCACCTCGATCCCGTCACGTCCTTGGCTCGCAAACATGATCTGCATGTCACGTCCTGCGTCTAAAAACAGCCTGCCTTCAACGTCTTCTGGCGCAATGTTAAAGTGTAGCATTGCTGCAACTAATCTACGCTGCATCTCCTCTAACGGATCTTCGAGGTTCACGACCCAGACGTTACACTGCTCTCTAACCTCCTCGCCAAGTAGCGGCTTACCGGTGGCAATGGCCAGAGCCTCGACGATTTGCATCGACGTCTTGCCGACGCCTCCGGCGGACGCTAATACGCTGACGTTGGATCTAATGTAATGATTGCCATAGATCCAACGCCGCGCAGGGATCAACTTCGGGTCGATCCAAGTGAAGGGCGTCGGCCACTGCCTCTCGGCCTCTAATGCCTCTTGCACTTCCTGTTCCACTGGTTTAGCTACCGCGAGTGCTTCACGCAGCTTGGTCTCACCAACTTCGCGTAGGTAGTCGTTGGCGTCCTTGACGTTATCGACGCCAAGTGCGTTGAAGCGCACGACATACACACTTGTTGACCCGTCGCCACTGAGCACGTCTGACACGGCGTCTACGTTTAGATCTGGGTCGGCGCATATCGTAACATCTGAGGCTCTTGGCACGTTGTAAGTAGACATGCCGGCCTTGCCAAACGTACACACCACCGTCGCCTCATCACGTACGCTTTGACGTACGCTTAATGCATCCTCTGGCCCTTCTGTCAGTATAATCGCCTCACCATCGCCAACGCGCATGACGTTGCCTGCCATCACGCCTCGGCTGTACTTACTGATGCCGTTGTGCTCGCGCTTACGTCCCTCGGGAGTAAGCAATACGCTCTGTATGCCCTGCACCTCACCTGATTCGTTCATCGCAGGAAAGATAATCGCAGGGCCGTCGTACACGCTTGGGCTAAACCGCGCTATGTTTGTGGCGGAGCTTGCTCTGAGGCCACGGCTGTTAAGATATAGCAGCGCAGGTCTTACCGCATCCTTGTTTTCTCTGGTGATCGGTACGCTTCGCTCCCACGTCTCGCGCGCCTTCTTCATTTTGTCGTTGCGCGTCTCATCGTCTCTGGCCAACAGATCCGAAGACGCGAGCTTACTGATTAGGCGGTCGAACTCGCTCGCCGTGTACGGAATAGCCTCCGAGTTTTCAAGCTTCTTCGGATTATCTCCGCCACGCTTGAAGCCTGATCCAATGGTCGCCTTTATCTCTAGCTCGTTTAATCCGATTTGCTTGGCTGCCCCATGCAGATCCACAATGGCGGCGTCTAATAGTGCAGGCGCGAGGTGCGCGTGCCTTCCGAGCGTAAAGGCTGCCTTGTTTAGCACCTCATTACGCCCTCCCTTCATGGCGTGTACAACGTCTCCCAAAACGCTCTCACGGACCTTCTGAAAATATGTTTCACTCATCCTGTTTATCCCTGTTTAATGCGACGCCTCGTGACAACCACTGAAGGTGGAACTACGTTTCGAGGCGTCGCTTGCCCCTAGTTAAAACCGAAGTCGGTTTCAGTTGAGGCGGTCGGCGGAGCACTTGGAGGAGTAGCCCCCACCGCAGCCGGAGGAGAACCAACAACCTCCGGTTTCGCTTCGGGCTTGTCGATCCATGTGCGGATATTAAACCCAATGTCATATGACGTACCCTTGCCAACCACTACAGGCGTCGAACTGGTAACTTGTATTACCGGTATCTTACCTGCGGCGAACTCGGGAGCCGTCTCAGCTTGGTTATACACTTTGGCGATAAACTGACCCAAACCGTATGAGTTGCCGCTCATAGACGCCTCACGGCCGTCTGAGAGCCAACAGTCTACCTCAAAGCCTTGCTTATGGCTGTCGCTAGGTCTTGGCGTTGACTGCGACGGGCTAGGCCACGCCTGCCAGTCTCTTACGCCGACATCGATGTGCAGCCACCCGAAGGCAACGTTTTTGATGTCGATGGCAAAACCCTTCTCCATATCAATGGGCTCGTCGCCTCCCTCGGCTTTCACCCACCACTTATTCTGTGGCAGATTTGAGCGAATAAAGTTTGATGATGCGGTACTCTCCGCAGATCCAAATGAAATTGGCATATGTGTCTCCTTGACTAGTTTGCCGAAAATTTAAAAGCATATGGCGGTATCTGGAGAGTTTGCAACTCCCCGTAACCGTAACCCCATACGCCGCTCTTTTGCGCCGTCGCGTATTGCTCAAGCGCGTACTTAACCGCCGCGTTGCCCTCTTCGAGCGTGCGCCAGTCGAGTTCGTATACTCCCACTGCGTAGGGAGCCTCCTTACCTACCGCAATAAATATGAACCGGTCAATCTCGACCCCGTTCAACGTCATTACACGTCGGTAAAATTGATCTTGTATGTGGTAGCCAAAGTTGGCCACCTGACGGGCAAAGCCTTCTGGGCTCGGATCAACTGTCGTCTTCAAGTCGATCAGCGCCGCAATGTCCTTACGCCACCCGTCTGGGCGTGATCGTATGTCTACATCGTAGATGCTGTCATGCGCGAAGACGCTTGCCTCAACCGCCAGATCTCCTGACAACAAGTCTGCGGCTGCCGGATTGCTTCGCACTGCCTCGGCCATTTTCACGGCCTGCTTGTAGTCTGCGTCTGTCAACAATATTGCGCCTTCGGCATCGGCTTTCTCTTTTAAGCTTGACCACTCCTTGCCTCGTCGCGTCTCGGGACCGCACCAGACGCTCTTCTTGAGATGCGGCTCGAGCGTTAGCGTATGGACAGACGTACCCATATCAAAAGCGTGATTGTGTTTATACTCGCCGTACTTAAAGTGTGCTAGTGATTTCATGGCAATTGTCTTAGCGCCAGACGCGCTCAGAGCGTCACTGAGGTGGTACTCGGCATTTGACATTGTGTTATTGATACTCACGTTCTCCCCCTCCCGTAGAGCGCAATGAGCAGCGCCTCGGCGCGGTGCTCGTCTTTCTTTCGTTTCAGATCCGACGCCAACATCGGAAACCATTGCTGCGCGAGCCGTCGAGCTGCGTCTTTATCTTTCGGCAGGTTCAAGCTGCGCTTCCAGTTGTTTGGTGTCACAAGCGTATACGGAGAACGGCTTAACGCCGCCGTCGTGACGATCTGCCCGAAGCCGAAGCCAAGTTTAAACGTAGAGCTGACGCCCTGCTTTGGCATCGCCTGTTGTCGCTCGATGTAAATGTGGTCTACATCTGCGCTTGTTAATATGTCCATCAGCGCAACGACGTCCACGCCGCCTTCGCTGTACACCGGTAAGTCGTGAACTTCCTGCCAGTCGTCTCCGACTAGCGCGACGCCGCCAGTTCGGTAGCCGCAATCAATCCCCAATGTTAATGCTGAACTCATGCCCTTTGTCCCTTCCGTATTTTATTATTAACATCTCGATAAGTTGGGACTGGCTCATTCTCAAATTCTCACAATCCTTGCAAAGAAATTCGTAAACTTCTTTGCGTAACCTTGGACCGATTTGTTTTAGTTCCATTTGTTAACTCCGTTTTTTCTTAGTGTTAACTCGTTGTTAAAAAGAAAGCAAGGGGGCTGTTGCCCCCGTTGATATTACAAGTTGCCTGACTCGTCTGCCCACATATCAATATGCTGAATACATCTTTTTAAGGTTGGGAACATTCTCATATGATAAAGTTCACACATTTCGCTGAAATAAAAAACATTGTCAGCTCTTCCTCTTTCTAAATCATAGATGTGCCAATTAGATTTTCCGCCTAAAACTCTACGCATAATGCCATATCTGCCGTACTGGTAATTTCCTGTTTGAAGTTTTTTTGATAATTGCTTGTACATTTTACGCCTCCCTTACCCATGCGCCGTTAATACCTGAGAAACGGATGCTCTTGTTGATTTGTTTAGCTAACTTTTTAGCCTCTTTCTCGTTTTCAGCTTCTACTTCTGCAAGAACAACAACTTTTCTCTTAGCATAATCGCCGTAACCATATTCGGCGGTGTTTGGGGTTGGTTCGTATCGCTCTTCGACTATTTGGTATGTATTCATTTGATCCTCCGTTGATTCGTTATATATATACGTTAACAAAACGTTAACACATGCACAAGCCCCTTTGAGTAATTAAATTATTGTGGTAAAAGTAATTATGGAATTATCTTTGGATATGTTTGATAGCGTCATGCGTTGGGTCGTTCTGCCATTAGCAGGCGTGCTTATTTACGTATACAATCGACAGAATCAGCATCACACTGACATCGAGGTACTGAAGGCGCAACATGAGGCCAATAAGATTGCATCCGACCGCGAGATGAAAGAGATGAAGGATACCATAAAAGCAATTTTCAACAAACTAGACACTATAGAGCAAGCACTGAGAAAATAATGCTTATGGTTCTGGTCTATGTGGGGTATGCGCTGATGCTTACTCCATATGGGCCGGTTGACGTTAAAGTGTGTGTTTATAAACCCTTAGAAAATGTGTATACTGATAAAGTGATTTACCACCTCCCGTGGCAGATCTGTGCAACGTATAGGAATGTCTGATGGATCCGGTTACAATTAGTGGATGCGTAGCTCTCGCCACCGGCAGCTTTAAGGCACTCAAGGGCGCTATTTCCGCCGGCGAGGATCTAGGAAAAATGGCCGGCCAACTAAATCAGTGGGGCAAAGCGTTCTCAGATTTTACAGAGCTCCAACGGCGTGAGGAGAACCCTCCCTTCTGGAAAAAGACATTCCGAGGTAGCGACGAGGAGTCAGCGATCTTACTTTGGAATAATGAGCGTAAATTCAAGGAAATGCGAGAATCCTTAAAAAATGAAATCAGTTTTATGTACGGACCGAGCGCGTGGAAGGAAGTCTTGGCCATCGAGGCGCAGCAACGTAAAAGGCGTAAGGATGAGTTGTATCGGAAGCAGGAGCAAATAGACGCCATGATTAACTTTGCCATTGGCGCCGTAATTTTTGCAATCAGTGGCGGTATTTTATTTGTTGGTTTTTATCTATTAGGCAAGTGGCAGGGGCGTTGGTAAATGTGGTTTCTCGTCTGGATGCACTTCACTGCTTCAACTGGTAAATTTGAATACTACCAAGTCGGGACATATGGGTCTCAGGAACAGTGCGAGCTTGCTCTCCAGAAAGCGTCTGTCATGGTGACCGACAACGATATGGCGGTGCATTGCCTTGAGGTTGATAGAGATTAACGGGAAATACATAGTCATAGACGATGACGGTAAAATCGTTATAATAACCACGTATAAAAATATAGCGAGGAGATTTCTCCGTGGTACAGATAACCGCAAGCGCAATAGACCAACTCAAGATCCTTCCTAGACTAGCTTTTCTCTGTCAGATTATACTGACTTGGAAAGTGTGTCTTTGGTACATGAGTTTGGGAGTAACAGCGACAACGCAGCAAACAACTTTTGTAAGCATAGTCGTTTCTAGTCTTTCCGCCTCGTTTGCATTATGGCTAGGCAAAGAAGCAAAAACAGATAGGATGGCTCCATGATTAACTTAGTAGAGAAGCTCATCGGCCCCGTGGCCGGCGTTCTCGATAAGGTTATAGAGGACAAAGACCAAAAGGCTTTACTGGCTCACGAGATAGCCACGATGGCGGAGCGACACGGCCAAGAGGTTATGTTGGCTCAGTTAGAAATAAACAAAGCCGAAGCGGCCTCTGGATCAATCTTCAAGGGCGGTTGGCGCCCTGCCGTGGGATGGTCATGTGCCATAGCTTTTGCATATCACTTTGTATTGCAGCCAGTATTGATATTTGGATTGTCGTATGCCGGTTTAGAGACGCCGCCACTGCCAGAGTTTGACATAGGAACACTGCTACCAGTTCTAGGCGGTATGCTCGGCATCGGCACATTACGCACTTACGAAAAACAGAAGGGACTGACAAAATGACAACTACTATCGCTTTATGCCTGCTCACCGCCGTCACAATTAACACGGCAGCAAATGTATATCGTTTATACTTGGAAATGAAAAAATGAGCGACGCGCTAAAACTGCTACAGGAAAAGTGTGGCTGCAAACCAGATGGCTCATTTGGCCCTAACACTGCCAGAGCCATTGCACAGCATTATGAGCTCGCACCAGAGCGCGGAGCGCACCTAATTGGCCAAGTGATACACGAGAGCGGTTCTTTTCGCTATGTTCGGGAGAATTTAAGCTACTCTGTGGAAGCTCTGATGAAGGTATGGCCAAGCCGCTTCCCCAGTCCGACGGAGGCAGAGCCATACGCACGCAATCCGAAGAAATTAGCTGAGAAAGTTTACTCGGGTCGGATGGGTAATGTTGAAGGGTCCGGCGACGCCTCCAAATTTATAGGCCGAGGGTTTCTGCAATTAACCGGAAAAAATAACTACTCTGCCTTCGCCAATGACATGCGTATTCCGGAGATCTTAAACGATCCATCCTTGGTTGAGAAGGAATACGCCTTCGATACAGCAATTTGGTTCTTCGATAAGAACGGCTTGTTTAAGCTTGCCGACGAAGGCGTAAACGATCAGGTAATTAAGAAAATCACTAAGCGCGTTAACGGTGGCTATACTGGCCTCGACCATCGGAATAAAGAAACTAAAAAAGTCTACCAATGGCTTAGTTAGGTGTTATCAGGGTCGATGCTCATCGACTCAACGCCACGCTTAATCATTTCTTTGTGCATTGTAGCGCACGCATCAATCAGGCCAATGTAAGCTCTGACGAAGGCTTCCATCTCGTGATCGCCACGCATCCAACGATCCTGCGGCAACCCTCTTTTGGCTCTATCAATAATTTTTTCTGCTATTTCAAAATAATTAGGTATTTCGTTCATTCTTCTTTCTTTCGTTCCAGTGATGCACTCTGTGGCAGTTCGGGCAAAGAGGTATACACTTCTTAACTTCCTCATATGCTCTTGAATACTGGCCCTGATTTACAAAAGTGCTTACCTCAGTTTCTTTAATTTCTCCGTCCTTGTGGTGGAAGTCTATTAGTGCAGGGTGCTTTATTCCGCACTCACTGCAACTAAAAGTAGACTTGTATTCCAACCACTTGAGATGTCGCTTGCGTTTGTTTTTCTTATTACTCGCAATGACTCTTTCTCTGTTTTTTAAATACCACTTCCTCCCGTATTCCCTTTGGTATTCTTTCCTCCTTTGAGGATCTTTAATTGCCATACTCCGGTCGTACCCTCGGCTTAATGATGTCCTTAGACATAACATTAGTGCCTTTACAGTACAAGATTACCGTATCGTAATGCGGCTCAAACGTGTCAAACATTGCCTCTTTGCTGTAGCTACAAGCGTCATAACTTGGGAAAACGATGTTATGTGTCACCTGTTCGCCCTCGACGAAATAACTTAGCATCATAAATGTGTAATATGTAATAATCATTATTTTCCCTCCTTTTTAATGCCATGCCTCTTTATCGCAGAGTTTATCGCGGCATCTGTTTTATTTAAAATTGTTGCAATTTCGCTGACGCTGATACCTTTAGCCAACATCAACTTTATCTTGTTGGCATACGCAGTCATTGGTCGCGTCTTCCAACTGTGAGAGCCGCCTATAGCGCCGCTCTTTTGACCTGCCTTTACGCGGTCCATTGTCCCGAAGCCCCACTTTCTAGCGGCTGCTTCGCTTTCTGCTTTTGCATATTTACGCATAACTGGCAATACTTTGTACCAGTCGTATTCGTTGGCTCTTATTTTTACCATTTTAAATTCATCTTCTCTTTTAATATTGAGACGAGAGAAAGCATTTCGTTGCTGTCGTGGTATCTTAAAGAGCCTGACGCCTTCTGATCGAGCTTCATTACCTCAATCTTACGCTCGAGGCGGTTAATAATTGGAGCCACTTCCTGCATGTTAACCACGGACGGCCCCATAATATTAATATCCCACTTTGTCATTTAAACCTCCTATAATGACACAATCGTATCCAGTGCCCATGCACCAACGGCACGCGCTAACTGTCTGGACATCTTTGTCTACGACTTGAGAGTAATCCCACTCCCAATTTTTACCTTCGCCACGGCATACGCGGCAGCTATTAGTTTCATCGATTATTGCTTGCATGTTTTCCTCCTTGTGCTCTTACTGTTAACCGCAAGTTAACAATAATGCAAATAAAAAAACCCCGAGCCAAATTGGGAGGAAGCTCGGGGCTAGTTGAAGAGCCAAACAGGCAAGGCTCTTGGAGGTATCTTTTTACTACATATAGGCTTCGGTATTGAAAAACAAGCAGTATCTGGTAGTTTAAAGCATGTTAACGTCATGGAGAATAAAATGTTAAGTGAAAAAGAACAAAGTTTAATTATGCTACTTGAGCTCCCACATAGGATCTCAAACCCTCGGGCAATGATGCAAGCTTGCGAAGATGCTGCGGCAATTATTAAACGCCAAGACGCAGAGATAACCGCACTAACCGAATCATCAGCGCCAAAGCGAGCTCGCAATAGTAACGGCACGCTAAAAGCAGATGACCCTGCCACACCGGAAAACGAAGCTTGGGAAGGCGGCAAGGCGCCGAAGAAGAAGGCTAAGAAGAGGGGTTAACGCGGCCCTATTAGCGTCTGCATTGCAGGCGTTAAGCCTATCGCGCCATAAGTTCCAAATCTTTTGCCGGCTTCATATATATCCTCGGCTCTTTGTAACTGCGGCGCAGCTTGGCGTAGTTGCTGCGTTTGCTGTAGTAGCTGTGTCAGATCTTTTTGACGTGTAAGTGGCTCTGCAATTTCACCCATTAGCGTTTCAAACGCACGCTGTTGAGATGGTGTCTGCGTTGCTTCTCGGCGTAGCGCCTCAAAGGCTCCTGTAAATGGCCCACGCTCGCCCATTAGCTGCCCCATTGTGGGCTCAATTCTTTCTTTTGCAGCTTCTTTAGCCATGTCTCTTATAGCTGTTTTACTTTGTTGAGCTACTCCTGCTCTCATAGACATAGCAGAGTAAACTTCATCTAACTGACGCAAAAATGGAGTTGCGTCGTCGCCAAGTATTATGCCTATTTTCTCTTTTGATGCTCTACTTAGCATATCTTTTAGAGGTTTAATCATCTCACGGGCGTCTTGATTTGGATCTGTTAAAGATGACTTCGCATTAGCCATCATTTCGTCAATTTGGCCTCTTAATCCTTGTTTCAAGCCTGTTAGCTCTGATTTACTCATACCGTCTACAATTTGCTGTACTTCGTATCGAGTTGTTTTTGGGTTAAGCATTTTTGATCCAAAGTCTATCGCATCACGTAGGCTAATCACGTCTCCGGCAATATCTCTGGCCGTTTTATATTGTGGGACTATTTCATCTAGTGTTTTTCGTATATCCCCAGATAACGCTCTTAGCACGCCCTTTTCCTCTGGAGCTGCGGTAGGCGATACATCTTTTAGGGCTCTGGTAATGTAATCAATTTGCCTTACATCAGGTAAGGTCTCAAAGCCAATAACATTGCCGGCGTCATCTAATTGAGTTAGAATCTGTCGTGATGGCTGCCCTTCTAGCCTCATAAGGCGTTCAGCTCTGGCTATTACGTCGCTATCCAATCTTCCTAGCAGCTCTTCAAGTTTGCGCCCTTGTGAAGTGGCATAATCTATTGGCGCTTGATAAGCCTTATCGTATTCAGTGCGTCTGACCGTTGCGGTACCTTCCATAAGCAAGTCTTGTAACTGTTGGGCAGCCTGCGGCCCACCTAAAGATACGTCAAGCAAGTCGTTGAACTGAGAGCCTGCTAGTCCTGCAACTTCTTCAATATTCTGTCGCGCAATGGCTGCGCCTTCGCTAGTAGATGAAGCCGCCAAGTCTAACAGATTTCGTGTCGCCGGTCCCATTTGGCCAAGAGATCCGTAACGCCCTGCACGCTGCAAGTTAGCTGCGGCTGTCGGAGCGTCCATGCGAGCTGCTTCGCTTATCAACCCTAGCGCCTGCTCTTTTGCACCTATTTCTCGTCCAATTTCACGCGCAGGAGCTGACACCTGACGCCCTCTAATTTTACCGCCTATTGCGCCAATAGTCGGTCCCAGTGGCCCGAGCACTGCGCCTGCTCCTGTTCCGAATAGTGCTTGCTGCCTAGCGGCTTCCTCACGCTCTTGAGGCGTACCCCCTTCGCCGTAACCGTATATTGCGCCCTCCAAACCCCCAACGCCGGCTCCAAGGCCAATTCCTGTTGCTACACGGCTTAGTAAAGAAGTGCCGAGCGGAGTAACAGATATTGCAGGAGCAGCTATAGCCGCAGGAATAGCGGTTGCCACGCCTACGCCTGCTCTTGATAATCCGGTTGTAACTGGCGCTACTATCTCTCGGGCTTCTTGTGCCGCTCTTGTTGCCTGAGCAGCCTCTGGACTAAACTGCCCTATGATCTCGTCGATATATGAACCAACAAATGGTACGCCTTTTATTGCGCTTGCAGCTCTTGCCGGTAACTCACCTACTTGGCTAATAATATCTTTAGCCATAGACGTTTTGTAGACTTCTCCGGCTTTACCGCCTGCGGCTCGTATTTCTGCTATACGTGCAGGGTCTGATGTAGCGTACCCATCAGTAACGTAAGTCTCTTGACCAGTTTGTGTGCTTTTTAGAATACGGCCGCCATCATCAAATTGCTCAACAATTTCAGCGCCAGTTGGCGCAGGCTTGAGGCGTTGCTCGAGCGCCATGCCATCCTCAATTAACGCTTCTGCCGCTTCTATGTCTCCTGCCTCGTAAGCTGCCTTTGCTGCTTTACGATAATCCTCTACAGTGTATTCTGCCATTCTAACCGCCTAGCCATTTTTGTTTTCTTTCGCTTAAAGCTCCTGCCGCGCCAGTTGTTGGCTCGTAAAAAGTGTCTGGCGGAATATTTTCCCCCATAGATCTACGTCTAGCAATATCAGTATAAAATCTAAGCTCGGATAGTGCGGCTCTGAAGTCTTCTGGTTTTTGAGTTGTAAGCAACCTAGCGCCTGCTTCTTCAGCCTTTTTACCTTCTAGCTCTGTAATTTGGCCTCCGCCTTTTAAGCTTTCAAATGCGTTTAGGAATACGCCACCTTTAATTTTGTCTAAAACGCCTCTGGCTACTTGTGCATCTGGCAGCAATGCGCCTAATCCTAGAGTCTCAAGAGCGCCTGTTGCTATGCCTTTTACACCTACAATCTGATCGAGACCTTCAAGACCTAATAAGTTATCAATATCCGCCATCATCGCCGTAGCTTTTGAGGCTCCTGACATATTAGACTCTTGCCTTTCAATATTACCAAGAAGAATGTTTGCAGTGGGGGCGTCTATAAGTTGGCCAGTGAGGGCGCTCATAATTGCGTCACGTTGTTGCGTAGGGCTGCCTGCCGCGCCTGCGCCGCCCATACCCATGCCGCCCATAAGATTACCCATAAGCTGACGCCTAGCTGCTACCGCTTGGCGCTTACGCTCCATGTCGGCACGCTCTCTAAAGCCTGTTAGTGTCCCAGAAAATGCTGTGCCCTCTTTCCCTTGCAGCGCCATGCCTGCATCCTTAATTGCGGCAAATGCAAGCATTGTTCTTTGATTTTTGCTTAAATTTTCAAACGGGTCTTGTGATATAGGTTGATCAAGCAAGCTCATCATGGCGTTTGGCGCGGTTACGGCTGTCGGAGTAGGGGTGATATTCGTAAAAGAGCTTGCAGGCGGCTCAACTCGTGGCTGCACTATGCGTTCTTCCATTTGAATAGGACTAACCGGATTAGTCGCTTGAAGAGCCGTTAATGCAATGTCAGTTGTCTCTGGGTCTATTGTTGGGGTATCTCTCTTTGGCAATGTGCCAAGCCCCATCTTCTGCAAGTCTGCCGCCGTGGCTGCGTCGCCTGCCATAGCATCTATAAGGCCAAATCTGTCTATGTCATTTTGTGTTAGTATATATGCCATTTTAACTTCCTAAAAATTAAGACCTAATCCACTGCCGCCAAAAAGAGGATTAAAGATAGGTGATGCCGCGCCACCCATAGCGCCAAAGCCCATACCCAAACTTCCTAGAGTACCCAACGCAGGCCCGAGCCCACCAGTACGTGATGTCGTCGTGCCGTACCCTTGCGGCAACGCTCCGGCAGATCCAGTCAACATGCTTAACTGTGTTAACGGATATTGCTGCGAGCGCGAATACTCGTCAAATAACGCGTCAAGTTGGGCCTGCTCAATTTGCTGCGGTATAGTAGCCGCCGCCATCTTGCGTCCAAATATGTCAGTTTCGGCTCCAAGCTCGCTTAATCCAAGCTGCGCCAACTGTCCTGCGGCTCCAGTGGTTACACCTACGTCGGAAAGAAGCCTTTGCGTGCCGTAATCTAATCCACGCCCTGCAACATCAGCCTCTAGCTGCCTTACAGCAACATCTCTGGCCGCCTCTCTCTCGCCCTCCATTACGCCGCGCCTAGACGCCCCGAAGCCTGCGCCACCAAGCGCCTTAGTCATCTCGCCTGCTTCTTGGCTTCGCTGTATATCTTGCTCACGCATTAGTCTTGAGCGCGTGGGATCTAGTATTAAGTCGGTATATTCTTGCGCGTACTGGCCGCGTCTTTGCGAAAGCTCCTCCGGCGTCATTGTGGCGACGTCGCTGACGACGCCCTTGGCCGCAGCAAACTCTTCCGGAGTTTGAAACGTCTGAGCTTCGCCCAAAAGACTTTCCATAGTTGGCGTCAGCCCTGCAACGCGCTCACCGGTAAACGCCTCATATGGCCTTTCCAAGAAACCTTGTATCGCAGGAATATACGTCTCCCCAAAGAATTGCTCCATCATCGGGTCCATTGTCGTTTTTTCAGTTTTGGATGTTCCCATCAGCTCAACTCCATTTCGTAATGCGTGTAAACTTCTCTAAAGTCTGAATTGTCTACGTATTTCTCAAATCCTTTGCGGCCGTCTGCCTCGATGCCATCTAACTTAGCGTCAATCGCCAACTTCTTAAAAAGGCTTATTGCTTCGTTCATCCATTGCCTCATTCTCGTGCCGCCTATAAACTCTATCTTTAACGTCGTTCTCTGAGGGTGCTTGACGACGCAAGTTGTCACGGCCGCCGTTAGCTTGTCCTCCAAGTGGATTAGCCATAAGACCGACCCACCTGATCTAATGTCGTCCTCAACGTCTTGCATTGTGACGTTGTGAGACTGCCTCGCTATCGCCGGTGCGAGTAACTCCATTGCGTCGTTCATCACGTCTCTGAAGTTTTCCTTCATCACCGGAAGAATATTTACGCTCGGCTTTGTTTGCAATTCTATAACATTATTATGCATTTGGCTAGTCAGGTTTCTGCGGCCACGACGGGCTGCTTGGATCTGTTGTCGTTGACGGTAAATCTCTGAGCTGTTGACGGTATGTCGCCCACTCGGACTTCTTGGTATCTGATAACGGGCTGTCGGGTGATTGCGTCCAGTCTGACGCAGATAACATGCCGTCTCTTTGCTGCCTAAACAAAACTAAATCCATGTTTTGGCTCTCTGAGACTAGTTCTTCATCAGGCTTTAGAACTAGCGTTTTATCTACAACTTTGTAATTTTCAACGTCTATAGGCCAATCTACTAAAAGTTCAAATTCAGTGCTTGCGTCTTGAATATCTGAAAAAGAATTATCACTTACTGCGCCGCAACGTAAAATCTCACCATCTAAATTATATATTACGTAGCTCTTCATGCTATCTTTCCAGTTTTAACACGTTTACGCGAAGGCCGTTTGCTTGTGCAGAATTTGTCGCAGTATTATTTGTTTTAAATCTAACGTCTAATGTTAATGTCCCAGTTGCCGTGGCAACGAATATACCTCCATAATGAATACCTCCGTGATAATTAGTCATATTTGGGTAAATTAACGACATTAGGGAAAAAGATGCGTTATTTAAAAAAGTAGCCATTTGGAGAAAATAAGTATTAGCTGTCCAACTGGTTAAATTAAAATTAGGAGTTTCTGTAGAAATATAAAATTTATCTCCTGCGCTTGCAGAAATACTTTGGCTGAATATAGTAGCGCCCCATGTTCCACTGCTGCTCGCATAACAGCTAGAGGCTGACGTAAAATACCTATCTGAAGACGAGACGGCACTAGCGGCAATTTGAGTTGTATTTACGCCTCCGGCCTTAACAATTAGGTTGCCGCCGCTTGTGCTAATTGTAGTGCCGTCAACGTTTAATCTGTCGGCATTAATTGTTCCGGCTGTAATTACGTCTGCATCTAACGTCTTGATACTGGCTGACGTAATAAACGCATTATCCATATAAACGCCGGCAGGGACGCTTACGCCGTCTACGGTGCGTGATGACGTATACACCTCAAACGGAGCCGTAGGCGTTGCCGATCCGCTCGTGTCAACAATTTTAAACGCGTCAGCCGTAACCGTAAAAACGCTTGTAGGCGTGGCATTGTTTGCCGTGCTAATTAACCCGAAGCCAGACACATGGTTATTATTGTTAATTTTTACGGCATACTTACCCTCGATGCCGTTTATGGAGCTTGCATTTGTGGAAATGCTTGTCGTGTTCGTGCCGACAGTTGTGCTTAACGTAGTTACGCTAGACGATAACGCTGTGACCTCGCCGTCGAGCGTCGTCACATTAGTAGACAAAGTAGACACCGCACTTGCAGTGGCAGACAAACCGGTTGACGGGTCGTCTACAGCCGTTTGCAGCGTGCGTACTGTCTTCTGGTTTCCCGAATCATCTGTGAATATGAGATCTCCGGCTCCAAGCTGAATGTTTTCGAGCTTTCGATGCGTTAGAGCTAATTCTTCCTCGAGAATACTGTTACGTATATTCTCGAGCTTGTAGTCATACTCTGGCCCTGCAACTGGCAGCTTTCTCATCTTTTACTACCCTGCCTGACGTCTACACGCATATCCCCTACGCGCCAGTCGCTATTCTTGGCCCCCGTGACTTTCATTTTAACCTGACGGCCAGTGAACCTCACGTCTGTTTCTGCGGTTAGCGTAAAAGGACCGTGCGTGCTTTCAGAGGCGTTTGGGTATAGTCTGCTCGTAAAAGTTGCCGTAACGTCACCCAAATTACGCTCATCCGGTATCAACCGGTTTACGACGGCTAAGTTATCTCCTTTACCAATCTCTATTGGCCCCGTCTCCGCAAATGGGGAACTGCCATCGTAATCCCAACCAACCTCGTGATCGTAAATGTAGCCGTCGTAAGATGCCATGATCGGAGCGCCGAATATTCCGCCATCAGACCCTGCCGTGCGGTTTAAATCGCCAAATGTCCAAGTGTTATTTCGATAGCTCCAAGAGACGTACTTATTGCACTCGTTGCTGTCTCCACTTGGGTACAGCCACCAGACCTCGCCGTGCTTACCGTTATTAAATGCAGCTACCTTAGTTATCTGGCTTTCGTTTAAATTGCGGAAGACAAAGTCTGCGACGGGGCTATCTAATGGCCTCACTGCGCCATCGTATATCCAGAAGCCGTCTCTGCCCATCCACACGGCCCCAACGTCAACCTGAGTTACGCACGCCGTTGATGCCGCTCCGCATCCAGTGCCAACCCGATCAAATCGATATACGAAGGGCTGCCCTATATAGGTCGCTAAATGTGCGTCGATGTCTGTCAGTATTAACGTACCGCCTCGTATCTTTGTACCCGTAACAATCTTACCATTAGTAGACAGTATCTGGTTGCCGGCTTGATTTGTAGACGCAGCCGTCCACGTCGTATTATTTTCTTGGTCGCACCAATCGATCCTGCGCGGATCGTTTTGAGCTCCAAGGGCAAATATAACACGTTCTTCCGTAACGATAACACCGTCGCATCCTACGGGTGCATTTGATATTACGGAAGCCGTTCCCGAGGTTAAGTCCCACTCGAATATCCGGCCATCGTCTGATAATACACCTACAAGATACTCCCCCCAGTTGTCCAAGCTCCAGACAGACGCAGGAGTTACGAGCGTCGCAGATACCTCAGACCTTGGCACTCCGTATGCCTCTTCGCCATAGTTTCCAACGCCATACCCAACAGACCCAGTTTGGTCTGCTACTCCTGCGTTTAAACCTGTAGGAGTTATGTCGCTTAATATTAACCCTGCCTCAAGTGCGTATAACTTTTGGTGTGTTCCAACGGCAACCCAACGCGTGCCGTCGTTTTCTCTCCAAGTATGTATGGCTCTCGGTATACCCGTAAGTTGGTTGGTAACGCGCTTACGCCACCCGTTAATCGGCTGCAAGACACCATTATAAAAACGGACGAGTGACATATCTCTCCACCTTCCGCCTGTTTCGTACTCTGTGCCATTGCGTACCGCGCCGGCCGGTATATCTAATTTAACGAGAGGCATTTATGCACCTATCCAAATACTACGACATTAACCATTGTTAAATCCACACCGGCTCTACTATCGTTTGTAGTATAAACGTTTACTTCAGTTGTAGAGCTTGGGTATCCTCCGTGAAAACGAACTCCCCCGACCGAGTCGGCAGTCATAGCGTTAACCATCACAGCGTAATTAGTATCAGGCATGGCCGCCGAAAGGGTTACAGTGTAATTTCCTGCGGCATTTCTTGTTACGCTCGCAACATTTTGGCTGCCTCGCACTGTCGCCCCACTAGATGAGCCTTCAAAGTTTACCCACGCTCGAGCGCCGTAATAAGGAGCGGCGCCAGAAGTCTTGGTTATACCGCTCGCGTCAACATAAGCCTTGATAGACTGTTGAGTTGCTAAAGACGTGGCGCTACCAGATGTCATATCGTCTTCATCTTTAATGTCGGCAATAGTCACTGTGCCGTCAGTAAGGCTGCCAAATGAGACTGTACCGGTCGTCGTGATGTTAGAAGATCCGTTGTCAATCGCCCCAAAGCCAGACGTAATGCTGCCGCTATTTAATGCGCCTACAGAAGTA